>Ga0325414_1000567_pt1 | contig 30918 bp, 18 predicted proteins | sample PopdelMetagenome_8_FD_206183 | JGI IMG/M metagenome (GOLD analysis project Ga0325414, IMG submission 206183) | Populus deltoides microbial communities from Bellville, Georgia, United States - Leaf-PdKOR-R3 | ecosystem: Host-associated > Plants > Phyllosphere > Phylloplane/Leaf | place: USA... | reverse complement strand
AAGAAACACGATAGAAAATTGAAAAATAAAATAAAAAAAAGTCTACAAAGAATAATTCTATTACCAAAGCATTAATGCTTATGGTTTGCTTCTGGTTAAATTAAAGGGGTCAATTACTTGGAGTTGTTTTTGAAAATATGATAACCGTAATTTTTTAAATTATTTTTTATTTTAAAAATATTAAAATAGTATATTTTTTAATTTTTAAAAATTATTTTTAATATTAGCAAATCAAAATATATGAAAATATCAAAAATATATTAATTAAAAAAATAAAAAAAATTAAATTTTTTCACGAATATTTTTCAAAAACAGTGCCAAATACATGGAAACCGACGTTAGCTATATGTCTGTGAGTGCGTGTCCATAAGCATTGGAGTTGTGCTTTTACTTTATTCTGTTTTTATTCAAGCCACACCTTTTGTTAGCCTTTGGTAGCCACATATATACCCTAAATTTGTACCTTCATTCCATTTTACTTTTTTATTTACACTTTATGAAAATATTATTTTAAGATCTTGAGATAACTCCTAACAAATAAAATATATTAAAGTAAAACCAATGTAAGAATGAGATACTTAGTTGTTGAAGACATATTCATAAGAAATCGATGATGTTGTTGTCTCCGGGTGCAAATTAATGATCTTTGTTGCAAGTAGTTTCTTAAGATTTCAATCATTTAACTTTGAAATGATACCATTCCTTTAAAATGTTAACGAACCAAATATATAAATGAACTCAAAATCTCTCTTATGAAAGACTAGAACCTAAGTTTTATGACAACAAAAAGGTAACGAAATTAGAAGCAAAAACAAGCTGAGAAAATAATAGAGGAGAGCCGTAAATGAGCCATTCCAAAAGTTGTACAAAACATCTCTCATTCAATCCATTTTTTTACACTTATTTTTGGAACAAAAGTGATACATAATTAATTAATTCTAGTTGTTATCATAATTAATTTCCATTATTTTGTCTTAATTACCCACCATAGAAAGATTAAAAATTTGATTATGTTTTTTGCCTTACAAACCATACTTGTTCTCTTTGAAAATAAATAGCCTAAGAAGTCGTAGAAGATTGATCTTTCATATTCCTTTATAATAGGATGACAATAAAATAATTTCTCATGGGCTAAATAATTATTTATAATAAATTCAAATTCAAGTCCAAAATAGAATAGAAAAAAACAAACAAACTCTAACTAGCGATCGAGGATCGGGGTCTAGGGTTTATGGCTAGAGCCTAGTACACATGTGTGAGTTTAACCCATACTATGCTTAGGCTTATTTATGACCCTTCAACTTTTCACTAAATAAATATACAATAGAATCTTGAATCTTTTTTAAGTAGGGATAAGTTGAGAAAAATTAGGAGGGGCTTAACTTTTAGTTAGCCAAATCCTTTTCTATTTATATGTGTAGGACAATATACAATAGTTAAGGTAGAGATTACAATACTAGAGTAGTGCCTATAACATTTCCTATATATACATTATATAATATGCCCCCTCAAGATGGGGGTGGAAGATCGACTTGAAGCTTGAAACGAAAAGCAGCAAAAGAAGCAGTAAGAAGTGGCTTAGTGAAGGCATTTGCAAGTTGATTCTAAGAGGAAATAAAATGAATCTGAATCTCTTTCTTCACAACCCTATCTCATACAAAATGATAATCAACCTTAATATGTTTTGTGTGAGCATGAAAAAAAAAAAGATTCGCAGATAAGTAAGTGGCACCAAGATTATCACACTAAATGGTAGGAGCATAAACAAAAGGAATCTGGAGATCTATCAATAAATACTGAAGCCAGATAATCTCAGTAGTGTCATCTACTAAGGCTTTATACTCAGCTTCAGTAGAGGAGTGAGCAATTGTACGTTGTTTACCTGATTTCCACGAAATCAGCGTCGGACAAAAAAAAAACAAGATAACCACCTGAAGAGTTGTGATCATCAATCCTACCTGCCCAATTTGCATCCATAAAACCATATAACACAAAAGAAGAACAACGATTAATATGTAGGCCATATGTTGCCTTAACCTGAAAATAATGCAAAATGCGTTTAACGATAGCCCAATGAGAATCTGTAGGAGCATGCATAAACTGATAGACTCTATTAATAGCAAAACAAATATCTGGTCTCGTAAAGGTGGGATATTGAAGAGCACCCATAATTTGATGAAAACGTGTAGGATCAGAAAATAAAAGATCTGGCAATATGATAGCTTTGGAGGTAGAGATAGAAGTATAAACAGGTTTATAAGATACCATACTAGCCAGAGTGAGGATGTCAAGCGTATATTTATATTGTCGTAACATCAGACCCATACCGATGGACTGAACCTCAATGCTAAAAAAATAATGAACAGTACCTAAGTTGTGAAGCTTAAACTCTTAGCTCAGTAGTTGTATTAGGCATTTAAGCATAGTATAGTTGCTACCCATAAGCAGAATATCATCAACATAAACCAAGATATATCATATATCAGTACCAGCAGAGAAGATAAACAATGAGGTGTCAATCTTGAAAGCGTAAAAATCAATTGATGGCAGAAAATCATTCAGACGAGTGTACCAAGCCCGCAAAACCTGTTTTAAACCATATAGAGACTTATGCAATCTACACACATGAGAGGGAAGGGCAGAATTAACAAAACCTGGAGGTTGTTTCATGTAGACCTCTTCATCAAGAACTCCAATGAGAAAAACATTATGGATATCAAGCTGATGAATCTTCCAATCACATGAAACCGCAATGGAGAAGACTAGTCTGACGGTCGCTTGCTTGATAACAGGACTGAAGGTTTCAGAGTAATCAACACCTTCTTACTGAGTAAAACCTCTAGCAACTATACGCGTCTTATACCTCTAAATACTGCCATCAACCCGATGTTTTATCTTGTACACCTACTGACTACCAACAATATTCATCGAAGGATGAAAATGAACTAAGATCCAAGTTTCATTAATCCGTAGGGCCTGATTTCCTCGTGTATAGCATTATGCCAAACCCCATACCTGTTAGCATTAGTAAAAGAAACGGGTTCATGGGTAGGAGGAGAAACTACCCGATAGAATGAAGCATCAGTGGCGGTGGCAGTTGTTGTTAACAGTGCTATTTTTGACCGCCTAAGATGGAGAACCATGTAATGTTGACGAGAGCAGCAGCTTAAGGAGGAGAAGAACTTGTACCTGTGAGCTATTGGAGAGGATACAAGGAGAGATCAACACAGAGGTGCAGATCGACTAGAGAACCTATTAAGAGGTTGGACAACACCGTAGACAACAGAGAACCTGCTGCAGAACCGGTCTACGCTACAATAGTAGACTTGGAATCATGAACTTTTATGGAGGGAAATCCTGTTCATGTATAAGGATCATTAGAAAAACAAGCAGATGGTGACAGTATGACAGGGCTGGGCGGCGATGGAATGGTTGCAGACCCGATGGGCTAGTGGTAGGTTTGGAGAGATGCGACAGATGGTAGGTCAGGGGTGCTGGTTTGGCGAGTTTGTGGGGCAGTAAGCTAAAATTTTTGAAGAGTATTCAAGGTTAGGAGGTATGTAGTGTAACAACCTGGCTTTTCAAGCCCAAAACAACAATAATTTTTTTTTAATACCTGACACATATGGTGCCGGTAATCAGCAAACCTAATCCCTCACATCAACAAAATACAATCCATACAATCAACATTTCATTTAAAAGTGAATCTTACATAAACACATAATATTATGGTTGCATGATTAGAAGTTCATATTAAAAATATACATATATAGACATGAGTTTGCATTCTTATCCTACTAATAGCCATTACGAATTTAAACAAAAGGATCTAATAAAAGTTATACATTCAGTACATTGATTCATACAAAATACATTGTGATTAGAATGCATCTACATGATTCCTTGCAAAAGTAGGTTCCCGTGTATTGGGTTTCCTAGACATCTCGTTGGTGTGACGTCCCTGCTGCAGAACAACACATTTAAGAGAATGCAATTACTTAATACTAATAATAATGGTAACTAAACAGTCTGGCAGTTAAATGAAGCATTAACATTTATAATTTCTTCATGTACTTGGTATAAACAGCTTGTAGTACATGTAGATGCACCAATTTTTGCAATCAACCATAATCTTAAACCTGACTATCCTCTTAAGGCATCATTTGCTGAGGTTAACCGTTCACTCACTCCGGTCATCCACTTCGGATGCCATTAGTTAAAGCTAATCAGTCGTTCGTCCCGGCCATCCATTCGGATGCCATTAGCTGAAGCTAATCAGTCATTCGTCCCGGTCATCCATTCGGATGCCATTAGCCAAAGCTAATTAACCATTTGTCAACATTTAGGTGTTCAACAATCTAATATCTGTTTTAACACAATATGGTAATATTCATGATAAAGTATTTCATTATTCAACGTATGAAAAAGAAAGGTGCAAGTCACCTTCCTGCTCCACCTGTGGGTTGTTCTTGTCTTGACGATGGTCTAATCCCGATCGCACCACCTAAGACATCAATGGTCACAAATCAGTACATTTGTATTTTTGAATCACATTCGTCACCACACTTATTTCAAGAGTTCATATGTTCATATTCAAATGTTCCACATTTTACACCATCATACCATGAAATTGTTACTAGCATTTAAGTCATTTATGCCTAGGAGGCTTATTGTAGACATTGGCAGCGAAAACTGGTTCGCTGCAGGCTGTCCAATGCAGCAGCGAGAACTGTTTCGCTGCAAGCTACCAATTCGGCAGCGACAAATGTTTCGCTGCTGGCATTACAGTTTCAGCAACAAATGCTAACTCGTAGCAGACAACTCAGTTTTGCCAGCGAATCACAATTTCGCTGCAGCCAACTCAACTTCGACAGCGATTTGCTGCGACAACTCAACTTTGGCAGCGAATCGCAGTTTCGACAGCGAATCACAATTTTGCTGCACAACACACATTTTGGCATGAACACACACCACACTGTCACTAAGTTCCAGCGTAACACACACATTGAAACCATCAATTTTAGCACATAATCCTTCAACAAAATCCCAACAGAACACATACATTGAAAACCATCAATTACAGCATATAATCTTTCAATAAATTTCAGCAGAACACACACATTGAAACCATCAATTTCAGCACAAAATCCTTCAACAAATCCCAGCAGAACACACACATGAATGCTGGCCAACCCCATAGTTAAAGCCAGCCCTCTACCATGATTTATTATTTCCATTTTATTCATTTTTCTTTGTTAGATGTTCTAAAATTGGCTTCATTTCATTTCTGTTTCCTTGTCCTCCTAGTAAATTTCAGTTTCCTTCACAGCTAGCTTAGGTCATAGGTCAATTTTCTTAGGGTTTTCTTCTTCATTTTCGTTTCTGGTCTTAAGGAGAAGAGGAAGGGAGTTTCATGACCCATACCTTTTGAATCTAACTAAGTTTGAGGAAGGTTTGACACTATTCTTTCTCTTCTCCTGCTGGTTCTCCTCCTTCTTTTTCCTCTCACGTTTTCCAGCCTTCCTTTTCCTTTTCCTCTAGGTAGCTGTCCAATCTTCTCTCAAAGTCTCATCTTTCCCTCACACGTTGATAAAACACTCTCTACCGGTTTGGTTTAGGTTTCTGTTGTGAAAGAGGAAGGGAAGAACGACATGCAGCTGCTGTTTAGGAAGAGGATGGATCATCCTCCCTCTCCTCCTTGTATTTATACTCCCCATCAAATGAGGTGGGTTGTTTGGGGGTTGGTTTAGATGTGTTCTTATCCTTGTTTTGGTCTATCTAAAACCAATTTCACCTCTCCCTCCCAACTCCTTAAGTTAATTAATTTTATTTTTTAAAAAAAAATTATGTCGCTGCCGATGCAGATATCGGCAGTGAAAACTACATCGCTGTCGATCAAGAAATCGGCAATGAAAACTGCTTCGCTGTAGATGCAGAAATCGACAGCGAAAACTGCGTCACTGCGGATCAAGAAATTGATAGCCAAAATTGCATCGCTGCCGATCAAGAAATCGACAGCAAAAACTGCGTCGCTGCCGATCAAGAAATCAGCAGCGAAAACTACTTCGCTGCAGATGCAGAAATCAGTAGCGAAAACTATGTCGCTGCCGATCAAGAAATCGACAGCGAAAACTGCTTCGCTGCCGATACAGAAATTAGCAGCGAAAACTGCGTCACTGCCGATCAAGAAATTGGCAGCGAAAACTGAGTCATCAATTCTATATATATATATATATATTTGGGTGTTTACATGTAGGTTTTGTGTAAGTAACCGGTTTATGTTATATTTGTTCAGACTTCACAAAAGGAAACGCATCTTCATAAAAACAAACATGAAGGGAAACATAAATACATTAAGATGCTTAGTCAAGACAAACGATAACTAAGATGAGAACAACTCTATCCTAATAACACACATGAAGCTGAATGAAAATTCAACTTATGAGCATGATATGGACGCAAAAGAGAGAAACAATGACACCTAAAAGTACACATAAAATTATAATCAGGAGTAAGATGAAACAGACACTCAAACAGAGATTTATTTTATAGACAAGAGTAGGCATGCGATTAATAAGATATACCAATGATTCAAAAACATAGTTCCAGAATCATAACGATACACTACATTGGCCTAGAAAAGTGATGGTGGTTTTAACAATTTGCCAATGACGAAACTCAACATTACTTTTCTGTTTATAGGTATAAAAATAGATTAACCTGTGATGAATACCAATAGTCTGAAAGAACTGATGTAACTTATGATATTCACCACCCTAATTAGTTTGAACAGATTTAATTTTACGTGAAAATTGATGCTCAACAAGTGTTTGAAAATGATGAAAAATAGAAAACACATCAGATTTTGCAATAAGAGGGTAATACCATATATGTTTGGTATGCGCATAAAAAAAGATAACTAAATAACAAAAACCATCAAAAGAAAAGATAGGTGCAAGACCCTAAACATCACTAAATATTAAATTAAATGGGGCAATAGTTTTGTGACCCGTAGGTTGCAACGACAAATGCGTCTACTTGCCTAGTGGACATGCTTGACATCGAACAAGAGAGCGTTTAGAAGTACAAACTATTTTATTGTTGGAAACTAACAAATTTAAAATATGAAATAGAATGACCCAAACGATGATACCACAGATCAACAATCGCGGAGATGTAAGGAGACCAAAACACTTGAGGGATTGACATGGCAGAAGACTCAGATAGGATATAGAGACCATCATTACTCTGATCGAAAAGGAGAACTTCCTTGGTGATGAGATCTTTGACATAAAACACAGAAACGTGAAATTCAAAATAAACATGATTATCATGAAAAAAATTTGAACAGACAATAGAGATTTGGTATTATGAAGAACAAGAAGAACGTTAGATAATTTAAAAATGTGTTTTGGGAAAAGTAACGTGGTATGTTCAATATGTGATATGGCAAGGCTTTTACCATCACCAACATGAAAATGATCATTACCAAGATAGGATGTAGAATCGATTAAAGTAGCAAGATTAGGTGTAATGTGTTGGCAAGTAGTGGCAGAAACATTCCTAACAACAAGATGAGTAGAGAGCTGTTAGTTACTACCGTGAAACTGGGCACAATATGGAGCTGTGTGGCTGAAGGTTGATCATAATTGACAGTTTACATTCTATTGTCCAGAATACTATCCAACCCCTGTATTGTGCCTATTCTACTACTAGTTATTCTACCTCCAGACGGCAGTAGCTGAGGACCTTTTCTAATAATTGTAATGGTTGTTGTTGGGACACTAATTGCCACGAGAATGCCCCCTATTATGACTAAAATTAAGGTTGTGATGAGATGTAGCAAGATGGTTAGAGGGTTGTGGTGTTGATAATAGTGGTGGTTGCAGCAGCAGAGGTGATGACATTAGAAATGAGTTTGCATTCATGGAATGAAGGGAGTTTTTGTACAGAAATTTATGGGTAAGAAGGTGGTTGTGAAGGTCGGTATATAACAACAGTTTTACCTTGGTTACAAGATTAGTTACCAAGTCTTTGAACTCACCACGAAGGCAATGGAACACATATAGATTAAAATCTTCAAGAGATATGGGCTGACTAGCAACAACTAATTCGTCAAATAACGATTTTACTTGCTGCACATATATAGTAATTGATGTATCACAGTGCCGAAGATCTTGAAAGGAACTATAGAGTTGTATAATGCGAGAGGTAGACAAAGATGTGAGAGCTTTTTCAAGAGTGCACCTAACACACTGCGAGGTATTACAATTTACCACGAGGCGCAACCATTCATGGAGAGAGAAAAGTGATACGCTTAAAATAAGTTGATCCTATTGCTTCCAATGAAGAAAAGAAGGACTGATTATCGAAGAGGAACCAACAAAACTGTCAGAAATATAAGATGGATGATATGACACTAAGCCATCAACAAAGTGAAAAACACATTGACCTAAAAGATATGACTTCATTTGCATTCACCAATAGAGAAAAATTGTGTTCGTAAGTTTCAATGAAACAACTTATTGGGTGTTAGATAAAGCTATTATAGCTGAAGTTTGTGTTCCCATAATATGCAGAGGAATTACAAAAACATGTGAAAAAAAGTCATTGATGTGTTCTGTAAGCAAAAGAGGCTATTGCTGTGGAACAACACCACCGACAACAGTTTGCAGGTGGTTGGCTGACTGAGTTGCAATGTCAGTGTGGAGGGAGAAGTCGATAATAGCAGTAATAGAATCCATTTAGGAGAGAAGGAGAGGAGTTCTAATGGAAGAAGTCTCTAATATCAAGTTGAGAAGAATTAAGAGGCTTAACATTTAGTTAGCCAATCATTTTTTATTTATGTGTAGAACAATATACAATAGTTAAGGTAAAGATTACAACACTAGACTAGTGCCTATAATATTTCCTATATATACATTCTATAATAGTGTTAAATAATATTTATATAGACTTATTATTAAGGGTAGAATAATATTTTTAGTTTAACCTATATATATTTTCTTTGTATTTAGGTTAATACTAAACACTCATAATAAACATATCTTTAAGAATTCTAGCCTCTTTTTTTGTGTTTGATCTTAATTATTTTAACATGGTATTAGAGCTGGTTTTATGAAACGAGGCTTAATCCCGAACACAACTTTCACAGATCCAACTACTTTTATGATATCAGAGCTGGTTTTATGGAACGAGGTTTTATGAGCAGTGCGCCCCTGCTCGGGTTCAGGATAGAGCCCTGAAAATTTTGTATTTTGTCAGTTTCTGCAATTGTTTTGGTATTTTGTCTTTCCTGCAGCTTCTGTAATTTGGTATTTGCGTTCAATTTTTGCAAATTTGTTTTGTGTTTTGGAGTAATCGTATAATTTTGAGAAGATATTTGTTTAGTTTCTGTAATCTCTATTCAGTTTCTGCAATTGGTATTTTGTTTTCCGCTGCTTTTGCATTCTGGTTCTCTGTGATTGTTGATTATGGCTACTGAAAAAGATGATTCGCTTCAGTCTGTGAGTGTGAGGTTGGATGGGAAGAACTATTCGTATTGGAGTTATGTAATGAGAAATTTTCTTAAGGGTAAGAAGATGAAGGGATATGTCAATGGAACTTATGTGGTACCTAAGAATACTGAAGAAGGAGATACTGCTTTGATAGATGCATGGGAAGCAAACAATGCAAAGATCATTACTTGGATCAACAATTGTGCTGAGCATTCTATAGGTACGCAGTTGGCGAAGTATGAGATAACAAAAGAGGTTTGGGATCATCTGTAACGGTTATTCACGCAATCAAATTTTGCAAAATAGTATCAATTAGAGAATGATATACGAGCTCTTCACTAGAAGAATATGAGTATTCAAGAGTTCTATTCTGCCATGACAGATCTTTGGGATCAATTAGCTCTTATAGAATTGGTAGAATTAAAAGCATGTGGTGCTTATATTGACGTAAAGAGTAGCAATAATTGATACAATTTTTAACAGCACTTCGTAATGATTTCGAAGGACTTAGAGGTTCAATACTACATCGTTCTCTACTACCTTCTGTTGACTCAGTTGTTAGTGAGTTATTGGCTGAAGAAATACGTCTTCAGTCGTATTCTGAAAAGGGTATTCTTTCTGCTTCGAATCCTTCTGTACTAACAGTACCCTCTAAGCAATTTCCCAATCACCACTATAAACCTTACACAAGGGTTGGCTTCGACGAGTGCATTTTATGCAAGCAGAAAGGTCATTGGAAGACTCAGTGTCCTAAATTGAGACAGCAAAATCAAGCTTGGAAGCCTGACAACCAGTCACAATCTAATGCTCATAGACCACCTCAGGGTTATAAACCACCGCACCACAATACTACAGCAATAGCTTCTTCAAGCTCTATTATCAATCCTAGTACTTTGGCTGAGAAATTTCAAAAGTTTCTCTCCTTGAAGCCACAAGCAATGTCCTTTTTTCTTCCATAAGTCAGTTACCTCATAGTTCCTCAGATATGTCACATTCTGAATGGGTTTTGGATTTTGGTACTTCACATCATATGTCTCCAGATTCTTTATCTTTTACCTTTGTTTCCCCTTCGCCCTTCATTCCTGTTATGACTATTGATGACACTCTCATGTCCTTAGCAGGTGTTGGTTCTGTTGTCACACCTCACTTGTCTCTTCCTAATATCTATCTTATTCCAAACCTCAAATTGAATCTTGCTTCTGTTAGTCAAATATGTGATTCTAGTGATTATTTAGTCATTGTTATGTACAGGATCTGTGGTCTCAGAAGCTGATTGGGACAGGCTGTAGGGAGAATGGACTATACATTTTAGATGAGTTAAAAGTGTTAGTTCCCGCTACTGCTGCAACTACTGTTGATTTGTCTTATTTTCGTTTGAGTCCTTTATTTTTTAGTTTCTATTTATGAAATTCTTGTCTAGGACATGTTTCGTCTTCTCGATTGAAATTTTTGGCATCTACAGGAGCTTTAGGAAATTTGAAAACTTGTGACATATCTAATTATAGTGGATGTAAACTGGCAAAATTTTCCGCTTTACCTTTTAATCGAAGTATTTCTATTTCTTCTTCACCATTTGACTTGATTCATTCTGATGTATGGGGACCTTCTCCTATTGCCATAAAAGGAGGGTCTCGATATTATGTCTCTTTTATTGATGATCATACTCGTTATTGTTGGGTTTATTTAATGAAACATTGTTCTGAATTCTTTGAGATATATGCAGCTTTTCGAGCTCTTATCAAAACTCAACATTCTGCTGTGATCAAATGTTTTAAGTGTGATTTGGGTGGGGAATGCACTTCTAATAAATTTTGTCAATTGTTTGCCTTAGATGGAACCATCCACCAAACTTCATGTACAGATACTCCTGAGCAAGATGGTGTTGCTGAAAGAAAACATAGGCACATTGTTGAAACTGCTCGTTCTCTCTTGTTGTCTGCTTTTGTTCCTAGTGAGTTTTGAGGAGAAGTTATTTTTACTGCTGTAAGTTTAATTAATACAATTTCATCTTCTCACAGTTCGGGTCTATCTTCTTTTGAAAGGTTATATGGGTATGTCCCTAATTATTCTTCATTTAGATTTTTTGGTTGTACTTGTTTCGCTCTTCGTCCTCGTGTAGAATGCAGTAAGCTATCCTCTCGATCCGTTATTTGTGCCTTTTCTAGGTTATGGTGAAGGTAAAAAAGGGGTATCGTTGTTTTGATCCAACAACTCAAAAACTTTACGTGTCATGTCATGTTGTCTTTCTTGAGCATAAACCTTTCTTTTTTATTCCATTCACTACTCATAGCCTGACTAAACCTAATTTTATTCGTATAGATCTCTTTTTTTGAGGATTCTGATAATAATACCTCTCCCCATGTTCGACCAATTTCTACTCATCACTCTGCAGGTGCTGATACTTTACTCTCTGGCACACCTGAAGCTCTATTCTCATCTACTGCCTCTTAAGCTTCATCTAAGATTGTGGATCCATCTCTATGTCAGTCCATACACATTCGTAAGTCCATAAAACTACCAGATTTTGCTTATTCTTGTTATTTTTCATCACTTACTTCCTTTTTAGCTTCTATTCATTGTCTCTTTGATCCCTCTTCCTATAAAGAGGCAATTCTTGATCCACTTTGGCAGCAAGCTATGAATGAGGAACTTTCTACTTTGCATAAGATAGATACTTGGGATCTGGTTTCTCTACCTCCTGGTAAGAGTGTTGTTGGTTGTCGTTGGGTGTATAAGATCAAGACTAATTCTGATGGGTTTATTGAGCGATACAAAACTAGGCTGGTTGCAAAAGGATACTCTCAACAATATGATATGGACTATGAGGAGACATTTGCCCCTGTTGCAAAAATGACTACTATTCGTACTCTTATTGTCGTAGCTTCGATTCATCAGTGGTATATTTCTCAACTTGATGTTAAAAATGCCTTCTTGAATGGAGATTTTCAAGAAAAAGTTTATATAGCACCCCCTCCTAGTATTTCACCTGACTCTGGATATATTTGTAAGCTTAAGAAAGCATTATATGGTCTCAAACAAGTTCCCTGTGCTTGGTTTGAGAAATTCTCTATTGTGATCTCGTCTCTTGGCTTTGTTTCTAATAGTCATGACTCTGCTCTTTTTATTAAGTGCACTGATGCAGGCCGTATTGTTCTCTCTTTATATGTTGATGATATGATTATTACTAGTGATGACATTGATGGTATTTCAGTTTTGAAGACAGAGTTGGCTAGACGATTTCAAATGAAGGATTTGGGTTATCTTCGATATTTCCTCAGTATTGAGGTAGCATACTCACCTAGAGGTTACCTTCTTTCTTATTCGAAATATGTTGCAGATATTCTTGAGCGGGCTAGACTTACTGATAACAAGACTGTAGATACTCCTATTGAGGTTAACGCAAGGTACTCTTCTTCTATTGGTTTACCTCTGAAAGATCCTACTTTATACCGTACTATTGTTGGGAGCTTGGTATATCTCACCATTACTCTTTCAAATATTGCATATGTTGTTCATTTTGTTAGTCAGTTTGTTGCTTCTCCTACTATTGTTCACTAGGCAGCTGTTCTTCGTATTTTGCGATATCTTCAGGTACAATTTTTCATAGTCTTTTACTTTCATCCACCTCTTTCTTGGAGCTGTGTGCATACTCCGATGCTGATCATGGTAGTGATCTCACAGATCGCAAGTCTGTTACCGGGTTCTGTATCTTTTTAGGTGATTCTCTTATTTTTTGGAAGAGCAAGAAACAATATATTGTTGGTCAATCATCCATCAAAGCAGAATATCATGCCATGACATCTACTATCAAAGAGATTGTTTGGTTACGTTGGTTACTTGCTGATATGGGAGTTTCCTTTTATCATCGTACTCCTATATATTGTGACAACTAAAGTTCTATTCAGATTGTTCACAACTCGGTTTTTCATGAGCGAACTAAGCACATTGAGATCGATTGTCATCTTACTCGTCATCATTTCAAGCATGACATCATTACTTTGCCTTTTGTTCCTTCTTTCTTGCAGATTGCAGATTTCTTTACCAAGACGCATTCTATCTCTCGTTTTTGTTATCTAGTTGGCAAACTCTCGATGCTTGTAGCTGCCGTATCGTGAGTTTGAGGGGAGATGTTAAATAATATTTATGTAGACTTATTTATTAAAGGTAGAATAATATTTTTAGTTTAACTTATATATACTTTATTTGTATTTAGATTAACACTAAGCATTCATAATAAACATGTCATTAAGAATTATAACATTTTTTTTTGTGTTTGATCTTAATTATTTTAACAAATAGGATATAAGATTTTGAGTTTCACAAAAACATGTTAAACTAGAGTTATTTGATATTAATTTTTTATTTATCTATAATTTGTTTTAATCATGATAAAATTTCATGTTAACATGAACTTATGTAAGAGAATAATTTTTAACAAAATTTTAACCCTAAAAGTAAATAAAATATTCCACTTTAAATTTGGCCTCAAATGTGCCCGTTAAGTGTGTTTATTTTACACAAATTCTAACATACAGCTCAAAGAAGAATAAAGCAAAAATTAACAAATGCCTTAATTCAAATTGAGAAAGTATGGAATATCTGTAGAATTCAACCAAGTATTTCCTTGTATAAATGCCCCAACTGTAAACTGACTGGCCTCAGTTGAATTTGTGATGATCCTGTAACCAGGCCATGTCACCCTTGCACTTGTATTTGAACCTGGACCTCTGTTCATGTACTCCCTATAGTAAAGGGTACTCAATGCAAACGATGCATTCCATTCCAGCCATCCAGCAGGATCGACCAGATCATCAATATATGATCGAAGAAAAACTGTCCTTGAGTATTCTTTCCATGGCCGTCCTAAAAACGTTTGGAACGATGATTTAACTGGAATTAGATCAGCAGCAGCAGCAACCTTGCAGTTGAGGATTGATATTCCAGTGTTTTGGTTAGGGTCTTCTCTACCTTGGGCAGTGAATATGTTTCTTTGGTTTGAATTTGGTTTGCGAGCATACAAGTTGCTGTTTTGAAATACCACAGCTGCATTACCAAAAATGAAGTCAATCGTGCCATATATGTCGCACTCGCGATAAAATTGTCGAAGCGTATGGACATATAAGGTGTCTTGGTAACCAACAAAGCTGCATTGATAAAATGCAGAGAAATCCGAGCCACTTCTTAAGGCCACTGCTTGGTTTTTACTAGGACCTGCTGAGTTTTCAAAGGTTATGCCCTTGGCAATGAATCCGTCTCCTACCACCGCTGCGAGTAAGTAAACAAATTAAAAGGGGTGGGTTAGTAGTTCGTTATAAATGTACGCACACAAATTGCGACAGCAATAAATATTATTTCAGAAAATCTACAGCTATGTATTCGTAAAGCAAATGATTAAACACATGTTTGAATAAAATGACAAGAGTATTTATTTATTTAGATGGTAGTAATTAAAAAGGTAGTAGCAATTATCAGTGCATGGAGTATTTTTGCTCCATCCTTTGAACATATATGTGTCTGGATGGATAGAATGCGTGTCTGGATGGATAGAATGCGTCTCTACGAAAAAAAAAAAATCAAGTCTTCTTTTTTAAGCATCATGCAAAAAGTTACATAATTGTATGGGGTCTCACAAAGAGCTTCGGATGTGTAGTTGCGCACTCCATTTTTTATGCGTCAAGCAGTGAAGAAGGAAAGGAGAAAATCATCAAAGTTTTGACCAAATTTTCAACTTTCCAAATGTCAAAAAGACAGCGCTCTTTTCCCGACAAAAATGAGTAGCTAAACGCGTTTCAATGGCCCACAAGACACGCTGAACAGAAGATGCGAGCGGATCCTGTGGCTACGCTGCGAGATCCCCTCTGAAGATCGCTAAAAACCTCATGCATCTTCTCGTTAGCAACAAGAAGAAAATCTCATCTATCTAACTCGATCGTTGGTGCTCTCCAGCCTCTCCATATAATTTATAAATAATAAAGTGAATGATAGTCGTCGTTGCCCTACAAGTAAAGTCTCTTATTTTTTTTATCTTATAATATCATGTGTACACGTGTTTCAAAACCTAGCAAGTCTCCAAGTGATCGATAAAATAGAAATTAATTACACATGTGGACAAAACTTGTATAATACCAATGAAGTAATGATGGCTGAAAGACACCATAATAACAGAACAGGGTCTAAAAATGTAAAAGCAAGAAAAGTATCTACTTCACTCTAATGACAATCATTGTTTAGACTAACGAGAGAGTAATCACTAATCATAAGAATGAAGCATCTTGTGAGCCGCATCTGTTGTGCTTTGTCCGCGTCGATAAACCAAGTTACAAGGTGTTTTCTCCATGGTGATTGCGGGCCTTTTACCAGATGGACTTAGCACGAAGTTGAATATAATTCGCTTTTCTCAAGAAAGTTGCAATTAATTTCAATAATGCATTATGTACTTCGATTGATTTGAATGCATATTTGTACACCAATTAATGCAATGTAATTCTTCATGACACTTCACGATCGGAATCAGCATCTACCTACTTTAATCATGAGTATTTTTTTCGGTGGGTGGGTATATCTTTTGATCTAAGCAAAGCCAATCGGGTCCCCCACCCAAGTTGGTACCAGTTTTTTCACCATTTTCGTGTCTTTTGTGGGATCGATCCAGAGTAAGGAAAAAAAAAGACAAGAAACTGTAGTTAAACATTAAATTTCGAGAGCTCAACTTTCATGAGTTGTCCCCTTCTAGACTGAGATTTCAGCTGCCCACAAACACGCCAAATAATTCAAGGAACAGGACCTGTCGATTACGAGACAACCCTGCCACTTTTTCTGAACTTGGACAACCCGGCTATTAAATTGAATCTGGCTCCTCACGGTAGGGAAGTGGATGCAACATGGCTCCTCGAAATTAAAATAATCCACAGAATCTGCCCGCTGTGATTCGGCCACTACAGCGGTCTCATGAGTTATATTTGACCATTACTTTTATATCCCACATAGCGTTAATTGTAAACTTACTCCCTTCAGTTTATCAAAACTGACTAATTAGCCCTCATAGTTTCAGAAACTTGTATTTAATCCCTATGTTTTTAAATCCATTTATAATCTAATCATTTTCATCCATTTCATGTTTTTTTTTTTAAATTAATTTTTTTCCTACTTTAGAAAATATAAGAAACAGAAAAAAAATTATAAGTAGACAACATGGAAAGATTAATGAAAACAGGACAGTTTTTAGAACAAAATATAACTAAATTTAACTTATCAACACTAGTCAAAGGATTTCTAATTGATTTTTTGAAACCAAAGGAGCTATTTAATTTCTTTTTCAAAATTAAAGAAACTAAATTATAATTTACTGTCCCGTGTATACATGGCTCCTCCAGTCACAGTGGTTAATTGCCAGTGTCCGAATTTGACAATGATCACGATTCACGAGGAGATAATGAAAGAACCGAAACGGTGCAGCATGATCACCATTTACCTCTCCAATGACCTTATGGAACATAAAAAGTTTTAAATACTGAAGAAAAAAGAAAGAAAATTTAGACTCACCGACAGTGGCTGACCGGAAAGTAGTCCATCCATCAACAAAACTCCTGTTTGCTTTGACCACAGTCTTTCCAATGCCATCCCCAATGAACACTAGCATCTTCTTCTTTCTCTCCACCTCCACGTTCTCAAAATATGCCCCGGCCTTTATATGTATCACAAACCTACGCAACACATAACCAATGTCGTCTTAAATATATATACGCTACCAATATTTATTTTCAGAGTTTAAGGAAAATGGTATAAAAAACAATGTGTACGTACCTTGTATCGCTTGAGTTTGGAGCTGCTCTCACTGCTTCGCTAATGGTAGTGAAGTTTCCTGTACCGTCTTTAGCTACTATTAAATCAAATTTGGTTGCATTGGCGGAAGCCTGCAAGAGCTTTCGATCTTTGGTTGACAACCAAGATGGAAACCCATGTTTTACGTTACCATACTCAGGGAAAACCTCGGACTTAGATGCGTTAACGCCAGGGATTTTCTTGAGCATGGCTAAGGAGTTACTTACGTGGTGAGATATGTTATACAGGCCTTTCTTGATTGCTTTCCTAACTTTTCCTTTACTACGAGCAAACCCATCAAGGCACGTGTACTGGTTCGTCATGGCACCACTTAATAAAGTTTGTAAGTCGTGGTAATGCTTTGAGGTTGATTTTCTTGGGGCGAGGTTAGAGATGGCTGATTTGAGCTCGGCAATGGTGTCATCGAAGAGCTCGATACAGTCTTTGAGAGCTACCTTTTCAAGTGGTCCTAGCTTCATTTTGTTTCTGATGGCATTGCAGTCTGCGGAGGAGGCTCTAACCTCGTCCATTGTTTTGTTTAAGGTTGCAGAGATAAATTCTGGAAGGGACTTAGAGGCGAGATCTGGGAGAGATACAAGAGTTGAGACGCAAAGTTCAGGGTATAGTGTACCTTTACACGCTGAGTGGGCAATTTGGATGTGTTTGTGGATGTGTAATCGTGGGATTTCTATGGTTTTTGAGCTAAATTTAGAAGGTCTTTTAAATGAGAGTAGAGTTAGGACAAGGATTGAAAAGGGCAAGAGAAAGAGCAAGTGTTTAGTTCTTCCTCTGGTGGGATACATGGTGTCAAATGCTGAAATGAATGGATGCTAATTTCAGACTGGAAGGGGAAAGGATTAGGGAAGCGTCTTAAAATGAGGATGGCTGAAGCCTCTTACGTGGAGCATGATCTTTATTTTTGGACTTCACATGGACAGCATGAAAGGGAAGTATATTGCGTTTGGGCCTGGAGATGCTGGACCAAAAGTAAAAGACTAGCCGAATTTTGATTTAACAGGGAGTAAAAATTAAGAGCCAAAACTAATTCTTTCTTTCATTTTTTTTTTTATATAAAACTGAATTGCTTTTATCAATGAAAGAAACTCAGTCAGCCATCTCAAGGAGAAGTTATTTAGAAAAACTAAATAGATACCATGGTTTTTTAAAATAGTACAAATAAATATATGCACTCCAATATTAAATAACCTTTTAGAAAAGCCAATTATATTTTAATATTTGATATACAATTATTTTAAAAATCTAATATGACCTGGTTGACTTGGAGGATATAAAAATAACCCAGATGATTCTCAATCAACTCAATATTAATTGAAAAAAATTCAATAAAAAAGGATAAAAAAAAATAACTAAAGTCAATCCGAGTGAATTCGTCAAATCCGTGACATAGTTCATGAGACCAAAAAAATCTTATTGAAAGCAAACTGAAAAAAACATAGATTTAAAAAAAATCAAAGAAAAAAAATTATGAAGAAGAAAACATTATTGCAATGAATAATGTTTTGTAAGGTTATGATATTTTTGCAAGATATGTAGGAATAATATTTTTGTAAAGAGAAATGGTATTTTGGTATTTTATTTAGTATTCCCCTTGGAGCATGTAAAACAAGCATTGAAAAGCCAAATTATTATTATTATTATTATTATTATTATTGCTTTCAATTTAGCACATCCTTTAAAGATGCTTTAAGAGCTTAAAACTGCTGCAAAGTATTAAAAGGAGAGCAAAAGGCAAAAGAGAAAAGAGAAACAAGTGACTAAAAAAGCCTAGGATCTACAAAATAAAATGGCACATGGCATCAATAATCGCCCTTTGGAACAATCTACTATCACACATTATGTATGTATTTTTCAAGGTTCACCCATTAACTCAATGGTTGCATTGATGACTCAATGATCAAATTAATGAATCAAGTTAATAATTGATAAGGCTCATGAAAAACCCTATAAGATCAAGGTCTCTTCAAGGTATAAGGGTTATGAGAATGAAACTGTTGGACTTGGATTTCACGAACACCTATAAAATAAAACCTTAGTTGGGTTTAAGGAACAATCTAGTGTATAAGTTAGCAAAATTGTAAGAAAAATAAAGTCTTAGAGGTTGTATTGTGCGTGTTTGAAGAGAAGGTATAAGGAAAAAGATGCTTAAATGTTGAAGATGAAGAAAAAGTGAGCTCTTAGGTTAGAATTGTTTGTTTGATAACTTATAGACATTTATATAGCCATGAGCCGTACCAATTAGATAAGGGTAGAGAGGGGAAAACACTTTTGCACCTATCTAACAGATCATAATTTAGGATATTAACCCATAATGCTTAGTAGTTCATAGTTAAGTAGAAAGCATGAAATCATGATGATCATCCACTAGGTATAAGCATGCCATAATGCCGTTTTATAGACCCACTTATGGAAAGGGTATGTATAATTCTTTAATGCTTGGTATCAACTATACAAAAGGTAGATGAAGTAGTTCAGATGTTACCCAATGATGGTGTATCCGAGTATAGTAGTTGGATTCGAGAGTTTAAGCATATCTAAGGATATAACCTCTATCCAAAAGGAGGCATGACTGGTCCAGGAGAATTATCTTATTGATTTGTAGACATCCCAAGTCCAATTTAGTGTTTTTTTTAAAAGATCTCGAATTCGAGAAATTTCCAAACAAACAATTTCAATGAAATCTTTCAATTTCTTATTTTACCATGTTATGCTCTTGTGCGATGCCTATTCTTTTACATTTTTGATTCCCTGCTTGTAGATTCACTCTCTCTTGCTCTAGAAAAGTTAAGGGAAGTAGCAAGATTCTAATTCCTTCATGGGCTAAGGCAGCCGCTCTAGCAGCTTTAGTGCTTGCCTACCATTATTTCGATTCTTCTCTGGCTCCACCAGCAACCTTTATCAGCTGCTATGGTTCCCTTCCCGAATGCAATATCACCCATCATTAGTTTCCCTTCTTTGTTAAAATGAGGTTTACTTAGTTTAAGACTAAATAATTTTCTTAGATGTAATTTGAGTAAACTAGAGATTTGAAAATGTGATTTATCAGGTTTAAACTATTTAGCCATGTTGTTTGATGAGCTAAGGTGCTTTTTAAAATTGTTAAGGAGATATCCAGGATGACTTTAAAATCTTATTGTAAAACCCTTTTTATACTAAATGGTGTGGTTCCTTTATACTTTGTGATGGAGTTACCATATAGTTATGGATGAGTGTTATCTTTACACATCATAATGAGGTCGTGAAAAGCCTTTATTAAAATGTATTTCTTTTAGGATAAAATGGAATGCAAAGAATATGCATGATCAAGTCCCATTAAAAGAGTGGCGCATCCAAGTCTCTTTAAGAGGGGATATATGGCTTAATCCTGTTAAAAAGGAGACATGGGATTAGATACCTTCAAGGGGTCGCATAACCATAAATAAGACTTTGTCAAAGATAGAGGCTGGACAAGGTTGTTTACCATGACCAGAGGAAGATTGTCATGAATCTTAGGAAAAATAGGTGCTTTTATAGGTAGTCCCTAGTACCCGAAGAGGATTTAAACCTTTAGACTTGGGCAAGGTGGGTTCCTAGACTGGAGGAAGAATTCCTTTGTACTTGAGGCAAAATTTTGCCTTGTTTCCAAGTTAGAGAATGTCTTTTTACTTTAGCAAAGTTATGGATTTATACTCAGATTGGAGAATGTTCTTATATCATAGCAAAATTGTTTCTTGTACCTAGAATGGAGAATGTTTTGTACCCAATAATTTTTTTTCTTGTACCTAGGTTAGAGAATGTCTTATTTGAACAACTAACGAAGAGCCATGTAAAGAGAATTTCATAAAGAGTATTAAATGAAGATAGTCTTATGGAGAACATTGTATAAGGAATATTTCATGGTGAACATATTTGAAGAAATTTTTATAGATAATATATGTGGAGAAAAACTAATAGGGAATAATACACAAGGATAATCTTATGAAGGTAATGTTATTGTTTCTTCTACCCATATATGGTTTTCATGATTTGTTTCACTTTCATGTGGGTCCCTATCAAAGCAAGTGTATAACTCTCTCCATAAAGTTAGGCTATGGATCCTATTTATCAAAGCTTTAGTGGAAAATAGTTCTAGAAAGTCCTTTACCTTCAACATCTCTTTATTGAATCTCTTTTGGTAGACCCCAATTTCCTTACTCTCTATATGAATGATGACAAAAACTAAATTAAGGTATTCTTGGTCAAGATACTTATGCTAAATTAAGTTATAAGTTTTACATAAAGATTATTGAAACCAAGAATTGATCCCGGATTGAAGTTATGATATCATATCTAGACTAACCCTCGGACCATGGTAGGAACAATATTACACATAAAGTGTGTATCTTGCACGATCAACTCTAGAATGCTACGCACATTCTATATATGCTCTCTTAAGTTTATAAGTACATTATAACTAATCAGGTTCATCATTGTGGAGATAAAATCTCTCAAAACACATGCGTTCAAGACATGTTTGGTCGATATAAGATCGAGGCACTTATAGGTAATCCCCAAGAGTGATACATGGTTAGTCTAAAATGACGTGTGGTTAGCCCCTTAATAGGGGATTGAATTTTAGTTCAAGAGAATATGCAGTCGGTCTAGGGGTAGTCTTGTTAGACTCTATATACTTCATAAGTCTAATTCAATGATTTCTATAATTGATCCTAAATTTTATTTCTTATCAATAACTAGACAGGTTTTTAATTTAAATATCGTGTAACCCAATATAACCAGCTAAATGAAAAATGACCACCATGTCTTTTGATATCATTATTATGGTGCCATAATTAATTAGTTAAAGAAAACCAACTATAATTATTAAACTCGACTTAGCCTGACAGGGAAACCTGGGCCTAACTGACCCTAGTCCATTGACCTAAGTCAAGTGTAAAAAAATCAACCTAAAGTTGTCTCGGGACCCGATCAAAATTCTATTTGACTATTTTACAAAAAGACATCATTTTGAATTTTAAAAAAAAAACTAAAATAACATTGTTATAAATAAACATGAGTTAATCATCCAACTCATTACTCAAGCATAGGCCCGATTTTAATAACTTTAAAATCAATGGTGCTCTACCCTGCAGTACATTTGCAAATGTGGATATGTGACTAGGCACAAATATAATGTAGTTTTTTTTTTTTAAAAAAGGAATTTGAATTCATAAAAGAAATAGCATTGCAACCTAATACGAAGAGGCAAAAAAGCCTTGTTGAAGTTTTGGCTCAAACTATTGGGTAATGTAAATTTCAACTATGCCCATCACAAACCCAATTTAAATCAATATGAGCATTGGTGTTTTTTAATTGGACCACGATCGTTGAACTAGTTAATCACAAACAAAAATGCTATTAAGCCCTTTGGGGGTTAATTGGACAAAGAGTCTACTAGCTCTAGCTAGCCGATCTGTAGCCTGATTTACATCTTTTTGCGTAGATAAATCTCTATATTTTGGTAATGTGGGAGTAAATGTCAAGTATCACATGGCTCGATTACAACTAAATTGAGCTAGATATTATATTACAATTATCAACATTAATATATAATCCGGTCAAATCTTAAATAAAATTTTCATGTTATTTTATTTACATAAAATACTCTCACAACTTCATTTCTTTTACAAAATATGCTATTAGTTAGTTATTTGTTACTGAAACTCCAACAAATTAACAATCCAATTTTCAATTTACGTACATAATTAATGTGTGATACATAGTATTAAGCTAAAGTTGTCCAAAAAATTTTAAGAAAAAAGAATGTTCCTTATCGAGATTAACACACATATATGAATTGTGATTAGTACTTAAAAGGGTATTTTATCAAGGTTTTATATCATTTTGCACTTGAAGTATCAATAACTCCTTAACTAGAGCATGTTTTATAATAACATGTCTAATAATATAAGATACCTTTAATTTATGGTAAATGTTCATCTTAAATGTAAGCCTATCACATAAATCAAAGGGTTGATTGATCAGTTCAACTACTAAAATTGAGAAGACAAAACGAGGGCTAAGCTTAGAAAAGAGATGCTGGTTCAGTCTAAACTGGAACACTGTTCAGTCATTGGGTTATATCTGAAGCTGTTGATCTTGGATTTCAATTTGGTTTATATGGCTAGAAAGCTAAGACATAGGCTTAAAATATTCATGTGGAGTCTAGGACTCAATTCTACTGTTTGGAAGTCCAAATCTTAGCAACAACAGAGAAGTTGAAATCTGTCCTGCAACTTAGACATTGTTCAGTGTTCAGCCCATATCTCGAGTTCTAGAAGTCCAAATGCACCGATTCTTTTTTGATTGGAAAGCTGATATAATTTGCTAGATTTCATATGATAATCTGTTCAAATTCTAACATTAGCAATGGCGTTTTGTTCGGATAAGAAGATAAAGATTGTCACCAAGTCAAGATGTGGCCATCCACTCAACAATTAGTCATCAAATCAATAGTTCTAAATTTTAGCCTATAAAAGGAGGCATTTGCCATGCATTTAGGCATCTTGGTTTTCAGATCAAGATCATGTTCTTGCTCTCTCTTTATATTTTTGTAATGCTTAAGTTTTGTTTATATTAATCTCTTGTTTATGCCTTTTCATTTCCTTTCCTTTACTTAGTTAACTTATATCTTATTAATGTTCTTATCTTGTTTATTTATATTTCTCTCTTTCATTATATTTAGCTAAATTTATTATGTTAAGGTGAAAAGGTTACACTAACGGTGTAAGAATAAGTATAGTATAAACTCAACATGGACTTTAATGTTTGATACTAACATGTTTTGTATTTGTTATCTTGTTCACTTTTAATATTTTGCTTGTTAAATGGTTAATCTAGATTTATATTGTATAACCCTTGGTACAACAAATACTTTGCACTTTCATAGCCCAACTGTATGGTATAACCGACACCTGTGCTATGAAAGGAACTTGATTTTTTGTTAACATAAGTTATAATCATGAATACCTGACAACATTTACAAGTATTAACATTATTCGAATAAGATAACTAATATAATCATGTTAACAATTTATAATCCGATTGGAACCTCCTTTGTGTGTGGTTTTTAGTTGAGTAATAAAAAGAGTTTATACTATACTTGTTTGAAATACCATTAGTGGATCCTCTAACCTTGACAATTATTTTATCATTGTTTAATTCTTATATCAATATCGCATCTCAAAGCTCTCTTCAACTCATTTTATGTTATTATCTATTTTTTTATTTGTAGTTTATACAATTAACCTCCCTGTGGTTCGACACTGGTCTTGTCGGGTTATTTATTACTTCGACACTCCTACACTTGGGAGAAGATATCAATCTTTTGGTCGTGTCAAACTATAAAAACTAATCAGATTAACTAACACAAACTATTTTGATCCGAGTTATGTATAGCTTTTTGAATGATTATTATTGTATTGTTTTTATTTAATTTTTACTAGATATAACTTGCATGAAAAAATTCCAAAAAACCTTGATTCTATATACTTTGCAAATTACCAACAATTTAAAAATAAATTACTAATAATTGATTGGATTTTTTAAAGATTAATTTAATATAAAGTGATTTAACAAAGTTATCTAAATATATTTTAGCATATACATGAAAATTCGTAGAATAACTTTATAAGTTTAAAGATTAAAACTACAATTTTATAGATAGATCATGCATGAACATAATATTAAGTACACTTGTTAAAGTACTTAGATTATATAAAGGATGCATATCATGTTTCTATCAAGGATTATATCATTTATCTTTCAAGTTTTATTGTTAATCACTTGATGCAAATAGATTGAATGCAATCAACTTTATAGGATTTCAACAACACTATCTTGATTAGTTGTAATACAAATCAAGGTCCATAAACTTAGAAGAACATACTAATATGAAAAAACTTAATGATGCGAACATGGAGGCTAAAAACCCTTGAACAAATAAACAAGATAGAAATCCTAAGAAATTTAACATGAAATTGAAAAGAACCTAATCCAATTATTACATGAATTAAGGAATCAAAGTTATTGGATAAAAAACCTCAGCCCTTTGATTATAATGAATAAAAAACTAGAAGTATAAGGAAGAACGCCACAAAAATCATTAATCTTTGATAAATCCTGAAGATTTTAATAAAAAAACCAAGAGTATGAGCAACCTTGCCACACACAAAATATTATTCTGAAATAATCCAAGAATTTTAAAAAAAAAACCTAAATACAAGCTAAATAACCATGTTTATACTAGGTAAAATATCTTACATAGAATTGAAAAAATAACAAAATATTTCTAAAAATAGGAAAAACAATCCTAGACCACTTAGAAAACAATGCAATTTATGCATATTAGCTTATGGGTTTTATCGAAAAGCCTTCTTGATGTTCGATTGTTATTGAATTTTAACTATATAAAAAAAACATTTAGAAATGTCTGGCAAAATCTTACTTGATCCAACGATTGAATTAAAAGTTATGCTTATTTGCGTAAAACTACACATTAAAAAATAAGCCCAAAATGGTCTCTAATGTCTTTGAATAATAATGATTGTTGTTGCATAAGGAATCCTTAAAAAAAAATTGTTGCCTAATCGATCTTCTTAGGAAGTATGAAATCCTTCTAAAGTAAAGATTCTACTTGTAATTAAATCCTTGCCTTACAAGAATCCATAAATCATATGGAAAACATTTATTTTCTATCTTTTTTTTTTTATTTTGTGGAATATTTCAAATCTGACTTCAAACATATCGTTCTCTATTTGGGATGAGTTACTGAGTCTATCATGTGTGGATAGAGAGCTTGAGATAAATAGTTTTTAGCCCAACTTGAATCACAACAAACTTTCACTATTTGGGATGAGTTATTGAGCCTATCATGTGTGGATAGAAAGCTTGAAATAAATAGGTTTTAGCCCAACTTGAATCACAACAAACTTTCACTTGTAATTTCAAATATAGCACCTATATGATGATCTAATTTAGCATATTTCATAGCTTTATAACCCAAACATCTTAAATTAGCTCATTAAATTCCTCTTTGATATTTTTAGATTTAGACCTTGTAATAGGCATAATTGATACCTCTAATAGATTCTTTGGTAATGCTCATTGAATCTCATCACTCAAACTTAAACTCTAGAATAACTAAAGAAAAATTAAGCAAAAATAGTTGGAAAAACATATGAGAAGAAGATAAAAATATACATTACTTGGTGTATATAACATAGCCTTTAAACCTCCTTTTTATACTGATTTCTAAAACCAAAACTAATACAAAATTAATTATAGTAATTATCAAAATTAATTTCTATCATTTTGTCTTAATAACCCGTCATAAAAAAATAAAAATTGAATATTATTCCATCTAAAAATAAATTGTTCAAATAGAGGAAGGTTACTAGTTAGATAATCTAATAATGAGATTGCAAAAAATAATGTTCAGGCCAAAAAATTACTTTATAATAAACTCGAGTTCAAGCCCTATACCTGGTTTAATTTTAAAACCCACTTAGCCTAGATCCTCTTCACTCTAAAATCATTAGTTGTCTCTAGGCCTAATTTTAAAGGTGAACTTTTTGGTTCGACTCGATTTTTACTTAAAAAAATAATCAAATTAAATTTTTTTGATTCGGGAATGAAACCGAACTGAAACGGGTTCAAACCGATAATTTTTTATTCAGTTTGGTTTGGTTAATTGATATTAAAAACTAGAAAAACCTATTTCTTTTTTTGGATTTTTTAGGATTTTTTAGACTTTTTTCAAGCTTGTAAAAACTATTAATTAATGTAAAAAATGCTCTAATTACCTAATTTTCATCTTTACCCATACCTAAGAAACCTTGAGTTTATATTTCTATGAATTTGGTCTAGGGTTGCCAAGGTGAAAGAAAGGTAGGGATTTAATTTTTGAAGTTGTTGATAAGTTTTCTAAGATGGCTCATTTTATATCTTGTAATAAAACGATGGTGTAACAAACATAAAAAATATTTTTTTTCTACATGGTGTTTCTAAAAGCATTGTGTCAAATCAAGATGTTAAATTTTTAAGTTACTTTTGAAAGGTATCACGGGGAAAATGGGTACTAAGTTGTTATTTTGTACTACTTGTTATCCACATACTGATAAACAAACTGAAGTAGTGAATAAGACTTTAATTCAATTGTTAACATCTATTATCCAAAAGAACTTGAATTAGGAAGATTTCCCACCATTTATTGGATTTACATATAATTGTAGTGTGCATTCTAGTACTAATTTTTCACCATTTAAGATTATTTGTAGTTTTAATCTTTTGGCACTATTAGATTTGATTCATTTATATATTGATGAAAATGTTTGTCTTGATGGTAATAGAAAATCACATGTGGTGAAAGATTTGAATGCTAAGGTAGAACAACATATAGAGAAAAAGAATGAGCAATATATATACAAAACCAATAAATGAATGAGATTGGTGAGATTTGAACCAATAAATTGGGTTTGGGTGTATATGCGAAAAAAGAGGTTTCTTAAGAAAAAAAGATCTAAGTTGGTGCCAAAAGGAGATAGTCCCTTTCAGATCATTGAGAAGATCAATGATAATGCTTATAAAGTGAATTTTCCAGGTAAGTATAGAGTTAGTGCTACTTTTAATGTATCTGATCTCTCTTTGTTTGATGCAGGTGATGATTCGAGGTTGAAACCTCTTAAGGATAAAGGGGATGATGTGATCTAACCCACACCAAAGGATCCATTAGTATTTCTAGTAGGCGCAATCACAAGAGCTAGAGTAAATAAGTTTACGGAAGCTTTTAATGGGTTTTTGCAAGACACGTGAGCTAAGATGGACTACAAAAAACAACCCAAGAAGAACAAGCCTTAATAAACTTGATTCATATTCAAGATGGGATTGAGGACCACAAGTTTCAGCTAAGGGATTAATTTCTACATCATTGAGCTTGTTTTGTCAAGTATTTTGTATTTCCTAATCCAACAAGAAAATCATGAATTATTTGGGAAAAGAAAGTCTAATCTAGCAAGGAGTCTAATATATTAAGGATATTTAATGGGGAAAAAATCCTACTCTACCATGGACACTAAAGGTGGCGGCAAAATAAGATTATTGGGATAAGAAAATTTCTTATTCTATTTTTCAAATAGAAGTGGCATAATAGAGGGATTTTACATCCAAACAATTATTTCTCTTGTTTTTTTAGGTATGAGCAGTGGCACCATAGGATAAAAATTTCAGAATATTTATTTATTTATTATTTTCAAGTTAAATAGTTAGTTTTTGGGTTATTTTGGGTTTAATTTTAAATTGAGTCAAGTAAGGCCATTAAGTTATCTTAGGGGTTTATATCTAAGAGTATAAATGCTCTTTGGTAAGACTTAATTTTTAAATTTAATTTATATAAAGTTGTCGTATATTGTAGCATAGAAAATAAGGATTTTCTTGCTTGGTTCTTGATTGAATTACACTCTTTAAAGAATTGATCATTCTTTGTTGTGGTTTTATACATTTTGTGCTCGTCTCTAGATGAGGATGTTGTGGGAGGGTAGTTATTATAGTCTTAATGCTTTGGGGCAAATCATCCATTATGTCAAGTTTAATTATCAATCTCAAGCCTGAACTGGGAAGATCTTGGATTCATGAATTCAATTAAAATTTCCACTAAGGTTGAAATCACTTTCCATCTCTTTCTGACCTTCATCTTCCTAGTAGGCTCATTCCTTGTTTTTCATCAATTTCTTTTGGAATCTGTTGTTATAGGTTCGCTCTAAAAGAGGACCTATATTCTAGACTTTCAAGTAAAAATCATGCAAGTTTGCAAAGAAAATAAATATGAGATGTTTGTGGTAAAGTACATTGAATACATGTTCACCATCTAGGGGTGACAACGGTCGTCATTTATAAATTTAGGAACCTGATGTCATTATTACATTGATGAGGGAATCCATATTCATCTCAGTTGATTTGTAATAATTCAGACTCTTATAGAATCTATGTGTCAACTATTCGCTACCTACAAGTCCTGAAATTCAATATGCTACTTGTTAGGCTTTCCTTGAAGCAATTTACAGATGACACATACATCCTAAGGATATGGTCTAATCATTAGGTGAGTGTGGGTAGGTTTTTTTATCTAGTCTAAAAAAGATCTCAGATCTGTCCAGTAACGATTTTTGTAAAGGTAGTATGAGGGTGTTGTAAGAAATAATTAAGATATGTATGCCCACCATTACCAAGCAGGCACTCAAATATAATTTGGGTGTTTTAAGAACTTGAATCTTGACCAATCGTTATAGGATAAACCGATAATCTTTCATGTAACTTAGGCTCTAAAAAATTAAAGCATGTGATGCATGAGGTGTCATTCTATATGTACTATACAAATGCATGAGCAATATGTACAAAGATTTAAAGCATATAAAAATGTATGTTGAAAAAAAAAACAAGCCAATAAATTAAAGCACAACAAACAGACAAACAACAAAGCTTAGTCCACAAAAAACTCCCTAGTGAAGTTGTCATTCCATCGCACGTGTACGAAGTCGTGAAGATCATCCTTCTAGATCAGGATTTGGTGCTATGGAAAGAATAAAGAATTATTGTCCTTTCATGATTTATCAATGTTTGGAGTCTTTACCTAATATTTTAGTTATTAGAAACCATAACTAGTCTTTAAAGTCTGGATAAGGGGACTTGTTATGTATTAAAAAAAACAATATCACCCTTAGTACACCCTATCTAAGATAAGCTATGTTATTTGTTTGTCTGATTATTTTTAAGACACTGTTGTATTTTTCTATCCATTGATCTGTTTATTGGTTAAAACAAATCAATCCTAGTATAGTGAATCATGACTTTATGAGTCTAGCCTAATCATTTTAAAACTATAACAATTTTTTTGCATTTTTGTTTCTTTTAATATTAGAAATACTCTTACATATAAGTTTATAATTCTAGATATTAAAAGTAAATGAAAAGAGAAAAGATGGGGTTATAATTATTTTTCATGGGCTTAGTTTACTTTTTTTAATATTGAAAATATATTTTACGTATAAGTTTATAAATTCAAATATTAAAATATAAAAAAAAATTATTTTTTTTGGTATTTTTAAAATTTAGGTCAAGTTTCCATGAATTTAATAAACATGTTATTAAATCCAAGATGTGTGCAAAATATAAAAACTAAGTTTTTGATATTTTTAAAATATGTTAAATCATACAAAATAATTATAAGTCATGACAATATTGTTTTTTCCTATACTTTTTTGTATTATATATTTTGATTAAAAATACAAACATATTTAAAAAAAAAACCTTTTCCATCAAAAATAAATAAAATAAATTTTTTTTGTTATGCTTTTGTTATTATCTCTTTTTTTAAGTTGTCTATATCAGAAGTTTCCCATGAAACAAATTGTAGTCCAAACCCATTAAGAACCGCCCAAAAACATAAGGGAAAAATAGCCCAAAATAACAAAAGGAAACAGACCAAGGCCTCCATGCTGGTTTGCTATTCTGACCCTTTACTAATAAAAAAGCTGAAGGAAGTGGTGTCTTGAAAACTGAAGACAGTTCAAAA
>Ga0325414_1000566_pt1 | contig 30934 bp, 24 predicted proteins | sample PopdelMetagenome_8_FD_206183 | JGI IMG/M metagenome (GOLD analysis project Ga0325414, IMG submission 206183) | Populus deltoides microbial communities from Bellville, Georgia, United States - Leaf-PdKOR-R3 | ecosystem: Host-associated > Plants > Phyllosphere > Phylloplane/Leaf | place: USA... | reverse complement strand
ATATAATTTCATAAATTATCTCAAATAAAATAAATAATAATCAAAATAATAGAAATCAAATCTAAAAAATAAAATAAAAATGAAAGACAAAGAAATTAAAATAATAATAATTAACATTTCTTAAATTATTTTAAATAAAATAAGTAACAATCAAAAGAATGAGGACTAAATTTGATAGATAAAAAATTTCAATAAAAAAATGATAAGGGAAAAGCAAATAACAATTATAAAATAAGGACCAAATTTAATATAAAAATTAAATTTTAAGAGATGAAATTGAAAAATAAATATTCAAAACAAAATATATATAGCAATCAAAAGTTTGAAGACCAAAATTGATATAATCAGCAAATAACATGACATTTCTAAATTTTTCACAACTTCCGGAAAGTGTTTTCCGCTCAAATTTTCCAGGAAAACACTTTCCTAGAAACCAAGCCAAATTTTCCTTTGACTGGAAAGTTGCCAACTTTCCTAATGGCAAACAAACACAGGAAAGTTTGGAAAGTGGTTTCCCGAAAACCACTTTCCGAGAAACAAACATAGCATTATTCTTACACCATTAATGTAACCTTTTCACCTTGACATAATAAACTTAGGTGAACATTATGAATAAGAGAAACATAGATAAACAAGATAAGAACATAATTATATATGTATAGTAAAGGAAATGAAATACATAAACAAGAGATTAAGGAAAATATAACATGGAATAAAACTTGAACATTTCAAAATACAAAGAAAGAGAGTAAGAGCAAGATCTTAATTTGAACAACCAAGATGCCTAAATGCATGGCAAATGCCTCCTTTTATAGGCCAAAATTTAGAACTATTGATTTGATGACTAATTGTTGAGTGGGTGACCACATCTTGACTTGGTGACAATTCTTACCTTCTTGTCTAAACAAAACGTCATTGCTAACATCAGAATTTGAACAAATCATAAAAGTTCTAGGAAATTGTCTCAGCTTTCCAACAAAATAAGCATCAACGCATTTGGACTTCTAGAACTTAAGATATGGGCTAAACACTGAACAGTGTCTGCGTTGCAGGACAGATTCCTACTTCTCTGTTGTTGCTACCATTTGAACTCGAAAATGACACTTTTAAATCTTGGACTCTTTATGAAAGTTTTAGACCTATATCTTAGCTTTCCATGCATATAAACCAGACCTAAATCCATGTTCTACAGCTCCAGTTATGATCAAATAATCGAATGGTGTTCCAATTTGAATTCAACCAGCATATCTTTTCGAAGCTTAGCCCTCTCTTTGTCTTCTCAATTTCAGTAGTTAAACTCATCAATCAATCCTTTGATTTATGTGATAGGCCTTCATTTAAGATGAACATTTACCATAAATTAAAGGTATCTTATATTATTCGACATGTTATTATAAAATATGAAATAATTAAGGAGATATTGATACTTCAAGTGCAAAATGATGATATAAAACCTTGATAAAAATGCACTTCTAAGTACTAATCATCATACTTATAAGGGTAGGACTCGAATTTACAAACTTCAAATCAAATATCTTAAGTAGCTCTTCGGTATATTTAACTTGATTTATAAATATACCATCTTTATCTTGCTTGATTTGTAGTCCAATGAAGAAGGTTAACTCTCCTATTATGCTCATTTTAAATTCTTTATGCATACAATTTTCATTTTTTTTTCATAAAGATTCGTTAGTAGCATTAAATAGAATATAATGAACATAAGTTTGTACAATGATTAAATCATTATTTTTTATTTCACAAATGATATTGAATCGATTTTTCTAATGTTTAAGCCTTTTAAAATAAAAATTTTCCTTAGTCTCTCATACCAAGTTTTAGGAGCTTACTTAATACCATAAAAGCTTTTTCAAGTTTAAAAACATGATTTAAAAAATTATGGTTTAAAACCGGGGTTGCTCAACATAAACTTTTTATTGAATGTAACCATTTTAAAATGCACTTTTTACATTTATTTGAAAAAGCTTTAAATTCTTAAAACATGCAAATGCAAGCAACATACAAATTAATTTCATTCTAGTTACAAGGGAATGAGACACATCACAACCTGTGTCTTTTTCTTATTTGTAGCTTTGGGCAACCAAACGAGTTTTGTTTCATATAACTTCTCTGGGTTCATCAAGTTTATTTTCAAATACTCATTTGATTCCAATAATAGAATGACTTTTAGGCCTAAGGATTAATTCTTATACTTGATTTCATTCAAATTAATAAATATCTTCTTGCATTTAAAGTATCCAATACTCATCATGCAACGCTTCATCACTATTCTTAGGTTCAAGTTTGAAAGATAAAAGAAATATTACCAACTTGATTTATCATAAAGGATCTTATTCTTACTCCACTCATGAGATCACAATTTATAGCATCTTGAGAGAGTCCTATTAGTCATTGCCCATGTTGATTATGTTGTTGAGTCATTATTGTAGGCTCTTCCCTTTGATCATTCTTTACCGTGGTGTCTTCTTGATCTTTATTTTGGTTTAACCTCTCAAAAATAAATTCTACACCAATATATTTTACCTTTTTAAGATTAAAAGGGTTAGACTCATCAAATACAACATGCATAGATTCTTTTACTACTAGATTTTATGATTATATACTTTATAAGCCAAGTGAAATGCCTTCATCAGATTTGGAATTAAATTTTTCCAAATTATCTTTGGTATTTAAAATAAAACATTGACCCAAATTCATGAAAATATAAAATATTAGGTTTATGCTAAAGCTAAAGCTCATATGGAGTTTTATGTATAGTCGGTCTAAGAAAAACTCGATTTAAAACATAAAAAATATATTTATGGTTTTCGCCTAAAAATATTAAGGCAAATTGTACTCATTTATCATAGTTCTTCCTATTTCTTGAAATGAACGATTTTTCCTCTAAACAACTCTATCTTTTTGTTGAGTTATAAGAGTTGAAAATTCAAGATTAAAATCATTTTCCTCACAAAAAGTTTCTAATGCAAGATGTTTGAATTCTCCACCGTGATCACTTCTAATTTTGAAAATCAAACAACCCTTTTCATTTTGAATTTTTTTGTAAAATTTTGAAAAGGCTTGAAGTTTCTTATCTTTACGTGTAAGAAATAAAACTCGTGTAAACTTAGTATAGTCATCTACTATGACAAATACAAATCTATTACCATCAAGACTTGAAACATGCATAGGACCAAATAGGTGCATATGAAGAAGTTGTAGAACTTGATTTGTGGAGACTTGATTATTGGTTTTGAAGGAGCTTTTAAATTGTTTTATATATTGGAAAACATCACAAATCACTTTATTTTTTTACTCAAGTTATGGAAATTATTTCACAAGCTCATTCTTTGAACTTAATTTCATATTGGCAAGTCCAAGTCTTTTGTGAAAAATACAAGATGAATCCATCAAAGCACTAAAACACTTAATATCATAACCAATATCATTTAAGTTAATTACATAAGTGTTTCAAAGTCTTTTTGCTATGAAAAATATTTTGTTATCAATAATGCGAATGACCAAACAATGTAAAGATTAAAAAATAACCAATTATATAATTGGCTAATGCTAAGCAAATTATACTTTAAACTATTAACAAGTGAAATGTTCTCAATAGTAGGGAAATTTCCAATATTACCGATACCTTTTACATTTTCTTTATTATAGTCTCTAAATGTCACATGTCCAACATTTTTTTCTTTGAAGGAGGTGAATTTCGATTTGTCACTGATCATATGTCTTGAATATTTGTTATCCAAATACCACTTATCTTTCTTTTCCTACAAGGAAAGATCTTAACATATTAGTTTTGGTTCCTATAATCTCATGAGTCCATTTTTGTTAGTAAGTATGCCTTTTGGAACCCAATTATATTTTTGTGTTAGTTGAAATATTCTTATGCATGTAATGTTTTTTTATAAAAATGTTTTTTGCCATAAAAATTATATAGGCTTTAAGATGTTGATACTTTTACAAAGAAGTTTGAGTAATGTTTTTATTTTATTTTTCATTGGTTTATATTTGAAACCACTTTTCTCAAACATGCATCTTTATTACCTAGAAGTCGAGTACTTTCTCTTTTCCTTTAGTAAATTTAGTCAAACTAATATTTAAATCAATAAATTGACCTTTTAAGATTTCATTTTCTTGAACTAATTTCTCATTCAAAATTGATGAATTAGTTACTTATATTAAAGAATCAATTGCCTTTTACAACCAATAATTATTGTTAATAAGACATCCTTTTCTTTTTGGAAAATATCAAAATCTTTTGAAAATATATTAAGTTTACTTTGAAGTAAAATATTTCTCTTATGCACTTTATTGTATTCATGATATAATTCATCAAAAGCATTTAATAAAAAATAATTTAAGGTTTAAGTTCATTAACCTCATCATCATCTCAAGCAAATTTCTTCTTCGGTGATGTCAATATTGGCCATTAAATATAAATTTAATCATAATCTTCTTCACCATTATATCCCTTTTTATCCTTCTTATCATTTATCAATTTTAAAGCTAAAGATTTCTTCTAGATATCACTACCTTCCATCTCAAGCTCTTTAATCTTTCCTTTATGATTTATTAAAGATCCAATGAACTTGTAAACCCTTGGCCTAAATTTTCAATATAAATGAAAATATAAATTTAGTGGGAATAAAATGAGTTAATTAGAAAATAAAATGAGGAGATATTGAATACATTGAAATGAGTTTTAAAGATTTAAAAAAAAAACCTTTGTGTATGTTATTTTAAAAATAGGTCAAAATGAGATGTAAACTCTGGATAAAATATACAAGGATAGTGAAATAAATATTATGTTAAGAAAGTAAATTGAAAAATTACACTAAGGGGATGATAATTGATTTTGGGAATTTGAAATAAAATGGTTATGTGCTAAATTTAAAAATAAAAATACAAAAAATGGCTAAAAAATAAAAAATATATAGAAATGGGAATAAAAATTAAATGGAAGTGATCCATGAGGAAATAAAAATATTGGAATATAATTTAATGAAATTCAAAATAGCCCAACTTAGAATCGCTATAAATAGGCAATGGAATTTGAAAAATATTATCTAGGAACATAAAAGGGTGTAAAGAAAGGATATAGACATTTACTGTAATTTGATTACTCATTCCAAGTTATGAAAGCTAATGATGTCAATAGGACATTGGCATCGACATTAACAAAATGGACAATTAAAAATACTACAAAACTTAATTAGCTATTTCAGGTCTGGACAATATCACCCCACCCCACTAGCAAGATATTATCCGCTTTGGCCCACAGGCATCGCATATTTGTTCTTGGCAGCCACACATGACCCTAAAACGCATCTTACTAGTCAATGTGAGCATGCTCATATAAGGCTCTCCCCCAAGTCCTCACCTGCCGATATGAGATATTACAATCCACTCCTTTTAAAGAGCCTGACGACCTCGTCGGCACCACTGGACAACCAGTGAGTCGAGCTCTGATACCAAGTGTAACACCCCTAGCAAGTTATTGTCCACTTTGGCCCACGAGCATCACAGATTCATTCTTGGCAGCCACACATGGCCCCAAAATGCGTCTTTCTAGTCAAGGTGAGCATGCTCATATAAGGCTCTCCCCCAAGTCCTCACCCGTCGATATGGGATATTACACCTTCTAATCCTAAATATTTGAGTAAGATTCCAGTTTTAATCTCCTATGTAGTACATCTATTAAGAATACATAATTGGTTGCTTTTAATTTGAAAGATTTTAAAACTTTCTATGAAGGGTCTTGCAATAATATTTTAACTTTTTATCTCTAATCCTTCTTGGGATCAAAAGCACTTGTTTTGTTAGGACCATTTTCTTATACTTAGTAGAAAATTTCTGCAACAATTTTGTTGCTATTGTTTTATGCATTTTTGTTTATGGAATCTACATTGCTCTATTCATCATAACATAGCTATTGGACATCAATAATAACTTATCGATCAATAATTTTCACATGGATAATGTCATGATTACTAAATATCATCTAATATTATTTCCTCTGATTGAACAAAATAAAAATAAAATTAGAAAAAACCTTATAATAAGGTTTATGACCACTGTATGGTATGAAGTTAAGGTAAGGTATTCAAATCTATATTTACTAGGTAACTAGTTAATAATAAGAAATAAATCTCCTCTAACTTTATATATGCTTCTCCTAACTCTAAAAATATTTTTAGGCCTATGATGAAATGCTTATATTTAGCTTGATTGTCTATGTAAGGAAAATCAAGCCAAAAAGACATGGTCATTGTTGAAATTATTATCACTCTTGTGTTAGTTGTTCTTGATTTTTTATCCAACAAAACATAACTACCAAGCAACAGGTTTTGACATAATGATGTTAATGTCTTGTTCTAATATTTGGTCAATGTTGATACGTGGGTGATCTGCTAAGAAATCAATCAAGAGTTGCTCTTTGACAACTTTTTATGACATGTAATGTACATTAAACTCAGACAACGCTAATGCTTATTTTTAATATGACATTTTAAAAAATGTGTTGACAATATATATTTTATAAAATTACTTTACAGATTAAATAAACATCAATTGGTAACATATAATAGCATAACTTAACATAAGCAAGATACAATGATAGAAAAGTTTTTCTATCAATGTATAATGTTCTTTAGCCTCTATAAGGACATAACTAAGGTAATAAACAACTTATTCATGCCCATTGTCATTTTCATGTGCAAGTTTGTTACTAATTGAACCTTATGCTACTGAAATGTGTAGCCTCAAATGCTTCTTAAGCCTTGATAGGGCAACACTAGAGGTTTAGCTAGATAAACTTTTATGTCCTTAAAAGCAATTTATTGCTTATCAGTTCACTAAAACTCATCAAAGCTCTTCTTTTTCAATAGCTAAGTAAAAATGAATAATATTTTTTATAGTGTTTGTAATGAACATCTTTAAGAACTTTATTTTTCTAATAAAACATTCTATTTCTCTCATAGTTTTAAAAGGCTACACTTTCATAATTGCTTATACTATGTTTTTATCCACCTTTATTCCTCGTTGATGCAATAAGAATCTTAGGAAATTATCAGCCTACATACCAAATGCATATTTTAGGGGGTTTATTTTTTTGTTGTGTATCCTTATTTACTTCAACGCAAAACATAGCTTATCTAGGTGAGTGGATTTGAACTGTGATCTTACCACCATATCATCAATATAGATATTTATGTTGTGATTGATTATATTGTGAAGGATCAAGTTCATTGTTGTTTGATATGTTACACCAACATTTCTCACACCAAAAGGCACGAATACTCATTCATACATATATAATGAGCAAGAGCATTTAGAAACAATCTTGAAAACAACTTCTATAATGAAGATTTTATTATAGCTAAAGTGGTCATCCATAAAAACTAAGTATTTCATTGCCAAATGCTACATTAATCAACATATCAACCATTAACATTTGATATCCATCTTTTAGAGTTGCAAGATTTAGATTTCTAAAATATATACATACTTTTAATTTGTCATTTTTAATACTAACATTATGTTATATATCCATTCAGCATATCTTATTGGCCTAATAAATCCAACTTCTTGGAGCCTTTTAATTTTGTTCTTCACCTAATCAATCATGTCTGAAGTCGGTCTTTATAGAGGTTATTTATATGGGTCAAATCCAAGTTTGATTGGTAAAATGATGTTTGACCAAAATTCTATCTAAACCTAGCATTCCATTATATTTCAAGGCAAAACAATCTTTATAAATGTGTAGCAATGTTACTAGAACTTTCTAAAATTCTTATGATATATTTACACTTATAAAAGTTAGTTTAGGCTTGCTTTCAATTCCTAAATTAACGTTAATTAATGGGTCATAAACTCCAATATGTCCATCATCCATTTTTTATAGTCTTCGAGAAAATCTTGTCATATTGAGCAAGATAAATTGGTAATCTTGATATGATTCTATTAAAAAAAATTATGTTATAGTGTCTAATATATCTACAGGCTTCATCAAAGGACTTAAAACATGAAACTAAGTCATAATGACTTATTTATACAAATATTTTAAATTCTTGGTTATTAGGTTCTAATTGCATGCTATTTGGCCAAGAAAAGTTTGTTGTTAATTATCTTACACGTACTTTCTTCTTACTTATTGAGAAGTAAATATAGCAAACCTGTATTATATATGCCAATGAATCGGATTAGACCTATAACAACCATGCATCTCCCATTCTTGAATTGACTATGAATGGTTTATCATTTACTTTAATTATTTCAATTTATATATATAATAACCAAAACATCAAAGCTTGATGTAGGGATGATAGCACACATATATTAATGTTTATCCAATCTCGTTTAAGCAAGACATTGTAATTTTTCTTTGCTTCCACTACAAAGAAAGTTGTGTTTAAGTATAAGACCCAATAATTAGGTCCATCTAAAACACTACTACAACATCTCTTATGCCTCCTGTAAAAACTAACATCACCATTTTAGAATGGAATCATGTCAGCCCTATTTTGAAAAAAGTTATTAATCAACCTTAATGGTATAATATTGAGTGTTGCACCATTATCGACCAGGATCCTTTATGTCGATGCATCATTGGAATTTTCTATGATGTGAAAATATTTCAAGTGACAACTCATTACCAATGTTGGCTTAGAAAACATGAGAATTAACTATTGACCGGGCACTAGTTTTAACTAGTTTGTTTCAATGATCTTTACCTTTTTCTCTACACTATCTTTATAGTTATTGGTGAAGCAACTTGAACTTTTCTTTTATTGTGATGTGGGATAGGGGTTAGCACCTATAGTTAATGGTCCTAAGAACTCAATAACTCATCAACTAGAGTTTAGTTAAGGGGTTGGCTACGTGGAGAGAATGAACTCAATCAATGATACCCCTCTTATGTTTGGTCTAAGGCCAAATATATTGTACACATTAATCATTGGGAAAATCTTTTATTATAATGCACACAAGGAAAAAAAGAGTAAAAACAAAATACATAGAAATCCTTTTTTTAGGAAATTGATGACCTCATGACTCGAGAGCGAACACGATAAAATAAACATATAAGCATATAAGATTCCACTTATCAAATGCAAATGATAGAATTCTCAAATTTTACACCTTTTTAATGCAAGGCAAAACATCAAACCTAATGGAATTAGATATGGACTACACACAAAATATCATCATCATCGACCAACCATCCCTCCATCATTTTTATTTTTTTATTTTTATGTGTGTGTGTGTGTGTGTGTGTGTGTGTGTGTGTCAGAGGTAGCATACATAATAAACTTAGTTAGGAGTTACAAATAACCTAACTAAAATAGTAGGAAACAAAATGGTACAACATCTATATAGAAGGAACTCAACTCTTTTGTTATTGGAGACCCTAATAAGACTATCAACACTTCCATCTTTAAGAATAGATATTAGTTAGAAGGAGCCCACTTCTTCATTAATGGGTGGATGAGCGACATCATCAACGAGTTTCCTCTTATTAATAGTTACAAAAGTTTACCCTTTAGATAAAAAGCTAACAATAAAGGAAGACTTATTAATGGGTGGATGAGTATTGTACTCTTTTACAAGTCCAAGTGAAATATATAATGCCCTGATGAATCCACACCAAGCAATTACACCACTTGAAGATGTCCCTCTTCAAGATTTTTTTCTTAGTGACAATACCTTACCAATGCTAAAAGTTTATCCAAACTCTTAAGTGTTTATAATTATAATTTGTTTATAACAAGATTCACTCTCTCAAAGAGTAGATTGTAAAAATAAAAACTATAATCTTTATAGCTCATTCAATAGCATTTAAGATGATTGAAGGTGTGTAATAAGTGTGGGATTTTATACTCTTGCGCTAGAATATAAAGATTTAATTTAGCAAAATTTAGAGTATGTTAGGATTGATGATTTCTAGTTGATTTCTCTTTTAAAATAGCTTCTATATCATGTATGTTCAGAACCTCTCTTTAATTTTTCATAAAAGAGAGCTATATATATATTTTGAAAAGAAACTAGTTATTTATAGTCGTTAGAAAGCCTCTGATGACTAAAGCAGTCAATCGATTCAAATAACCATATTGTTCGGTTGTAGTTCTTGTAAAATTTTCGAGTGTTCATCATAGATGAATATCAATCTATTCACTTGGTATGCCCAAATGGTCGACTGATTCAGCTTAAAAACTATTTTTGGTAGTTTCAAACCTAATGAAATTTGAACCGATTAAATATAAATCAATCCAATTTATGCATACAATATGTCATAACCCAATTCTGGGTTATTCCCTAAAATTCACTTTTTAAAAAAATAAAAAAAATAAAGGCTGGCAACGTGGAGAAAGCAAGCCGAGGAATCAAGCTGCAATTGTAAAGGAAATTTAAGGACTAATTGTACCCTATTATGCCAAAAAATGGAGAAACAATACAAATTCAAGGCCAAATTAAATGATTATTGGATGAATTTGCATAAAAATTAAGTCCAAGAACATAATTAAATTTTTAATAGGCTAATTTGATTTAATCATAGGCCAAATTGAATTTTAATTATGTTTAAGAATTAATTTCGGTCGAATTGAAGGATTTAATTAAGTGCAAGGACTTAATTATACTTTAAATGGGTCAAATTAATTTTATTTGGGGCTTAATTGGTAAATATTAAGTTTGGGAGTCTAATATGGGTTTAATTGAAAAGATTGGAATTTTTAGAGACCACATTTAATTTTTACCAAGTTGATTGATTGAAATCAGGGGCCAAATTGCAAGAAAATTGAAATTTTAAGGTCAATTAGGGGTTAAATTGTATAAAACCGAGACTAGGGACCACAGTGCAAAAGGTGCGTAAATTCGAGGTTCTAATTCAAGTTCGGCAGTGGATAAAGTGCACTAAATCAAAAGTATAGGGTCAATTAGAGGTGCAATTAAATCAAATTTAAAAAGGGAGAACTGAAATGAACTTCGGCCAAAAACAGAACTATAGCACTGTTCATCTTCTTTAATTTTCTCTGAAATGACAACTCAGGGAGGCTACTTTGCAGGTGCATTTAATGCATCTAACGTCCATCAAAGTTGACAAATCTTGCACGAAATTGATCCTCTGCAATTTCTCTATAACCCTATATGGCCCGTTCAGGCTTAATGACAACCCATCGATGCCGGCACCGGCCTAAATAGGCCAACTTAGTCAGCCTTTTCCTGCAAATTTGACAACTCGGGATCCCCACTTTAAACCAACGGTTGGGATCCTTCCCAACTGAATCAAGGGCTGCAATTTTCCCTCAGTGTAAACAAGATTGCCCAATTCCACCGCTTATAAATAGAGGTGGATTTCATGCCCTAAGGGGGAAGAAAATCGAGTCCAAAGTAAGCCAAAAAATAAGCCTCTTCCTGGTTTTGTCACCTTCTCTCTGTCTTTCTCTCTCTCACTCTTCGTCGTCCCAACAACCAACCGCGGCCACCACCACTCTCACCAGCGTCTTTTCCACCACAACCTCTACCACAAGCAACCACTCGACCACCGCACGTGGTGGTCGCACCACCTCTTTATCTCTCCTCTACAAAACTCTTCTGCTCTGCCACCGCGACCCCAACAGCAGCAGCAGCACCAACAACCACCTCGTCCAGCCACTTTCGTCCTTCCCAACAGCAGTAGGGGCAACGACTCTCTTCTCAGCTACTCCAACAACTCCAACCGTGAGCAACTCAAGTACCGACCACTGTAGCAGCAGCTTCAGCAACATGAGCAGTAACAGCTCCGGTGAACACTCTCCATCAACGTCGCCACCAGCCTCACGTCGTCCTCCACGCTAGCCAACCACCACCGCCACGCCGGGTGGTCCGCTCCCTTTCCCCTTTTTCTTCTTTGGCTTCTTCTCCTTGCAGAGTTCCTCTGTTCTAGTGGACTTTGGGCCGGACCAATTCTGGGCTAGACAAAATGTCTGGGTCGGGCCTAGCCCATGCATTTAATATATATATTTATTTATAATATAATATTTAAAAATATATATAAAAAAATCTCGAAACTTTTAAATTAATTTTCTTTTTCTAAAGACAAAAAAAAACAAAAAAATATGTTTTGTTTTCATGTATATGGCCAAATTCTAAAACTTTTTCATGCATGTTGTCATAAAAACAAAAATTGCATCTTTCTCATGTTTTAAAATACAAAATGGATATCGTAACCAGTTTATGATTATCCATTAGAATTTGGCCAAAATATCAAAAACCCTTTTACAAAAAAAATTTTAGGGTTCAAATGTAGACTTTAATAACCTAGGAAGATGTGTCTTCCTCTTGCACATCCAGTCCCTTACTCAGACTCTCGCAGACCATAGGTTCCTAGTAACCATAATATTAGGTGGCGACTCCTGAATATTAATCGTAATTTTATGATTAAATCCAAAACCTATTTCCAACAAACAACACCTCACACAGGAGGTAAGATAAAAGCCTCCGCCGTCGCCAAACGACATCGCGATGTGACCCTGCAACATAATATAGAGTGTGTGAGTTCATTTTAGTTTGCAAGATGTAAAGATTTACCAATAAGCATTAAAATGAATCCTTAATAACTAAGTCTTCACATGCATTGTATCTTAGACTTTTTAATTGATTTCTTTATTCAATTCCTTATGCTTGTTGATGTAATATTTAAACTTAATCTCATCCAAGCATATCATTGATCCATTGTTATTTAATTGTTATCATCAAAATACATAAAATATTAATATGACCTAAAGGTCAACAATTATCACTTAAAAGCAAATACGTGTATGAATATATGATAAGGAAAAATATGTTTTCAAGTGGTCGATTAGTAGTGACCATTAAATGTGAATCGACATTAGATTTAGAAATGAAGATTGGTCAAACAAACAGCTTAGGGTGAACTGATTAGAAAACACAAGTTTTGAAATGATCAAAACAAATTAATCATTGATGAACCGATCAGAAAATGAGGTTTTAAAACCAATTAATTAAAATGGACTAATTTTAACACAAGATCTTGAAAAAGATCGGTTGAAAACAAATCATTCACGAGTGAACTTAGTAGAAAACATAGGTTTTGAAATCAACTAGTCAAAATAAACCGCTAATGGGTGAACCAATTTAACATAAGATTTTGGAAAAAGGTAGTTAAAAAACGAATCACTTATAGGTGAACCGATTAAAAAACTCAAGTTTTAAAATCAACTAGTCAAAACAAACCGCTCATAGGTGAACAAATTGAACACAAAATTTTGAAAAATGATTGGTTGAAAATAAATTGCTCATGGATGAACCGATCAAAAAACACAAGATTTTTAAATCGATTTAACAATCCTTTAAATTTATCTCATGTTGATGGTTAGGATGCAAAAATAATCAAACAATCAATATCCATCAAGTCATTTTGTATCAAAAAATTAAACCATACAATCAAAATCAGAACATAAATTTTAGGATTTCACTTAATGGAACAATTCAAGAAGAAGCATCTTATGTAATCAATCAACAAGTCAACGAGTAATTATACATGACAACAATTAATCAAGTAATTAGTAACACAAATCAATGGTTGATCAATCATTCAAGTATTGATTTGGTAAACATCAAGACCAACACTCGTCTCGGGAATCCTTAAAAATTAATTTACAATCTTATCCTCCCAACTCCATCATGAACATCACAGTCCGACTCAATTTGCTAGATATTGTCTGTTTTGGGCCTTACTGCCCTCACAAATTTGTTCTTGGTGACCATGCATGGCCTAAAACGTGTCTAACAAGTCCACAACCAACACTACTAATAAGGTCAACTATTAAATCCTCACATGTCGATGTAGGATATAAATCCACCCCCCTTCAAGGAGCCTAGCGACCCCGTGGGCACAACCGGACAACCAGTAAGGCCGGCTCCGGGTTGTGACAATGAAACATTGATATAGTGAAATTATTGTTTTACCCTTGTCAGACGGTGAAATTATAATTTTACCACTGAGCTATTCACATGTATTGTTAACACGAGAATGCCTTTCACAGGCCATCATTATTGGTGGCTCAACATCAATTCTGGCAACATTTTGGCACAAGGTTGGTTATTCTTGATAAGTCGAATTTACTCTTTGTCCCAACAAAGAAGAAGAAGTTTACTCAAGCAAAACTGGATTTCATTAATGTCTAAAGGCTACCCCTAAAGTTACGACAAAATAAAACATAATATAGTCCTAAGATAATAACCCTAATGGTCTCATATTGCACTGCAAACCAATGGGCCTTAACTAAAACTTAGCCAAACACAAGCTTAATGCCTAAAACAAGCCTCAACATTGATTTTAGGTCAAAATTTGGATCTAGACTTGCTTGGATCATATCAAGGGAAGCCAATATATTCCACACATGCTTCTAAGAGCATTAAAAAAATCATTGTATTAACTAAAATCCATAATACACAAGGAAACAAAGTTTCTTCAATTTTTGCACATTTTTAACAGATTTCAGTTATGACTTCAAACATGTCATTCTTCTTTGTCTGAATGAATTAGCAGGCTTACCATATATCTCCAAAAAAAGTATGAATGTCTACTTTCCAACCCAGTTAGAATATTAGCATAATTCCTTCTTTATCTAAAGATATATTCCAAATAGTAAATGAAGGTCCAGATAGATAAGTTTGACAAGATTTATCTAGCAACTTTAACCCTCTAAAATAATCCCTTACCAAACTCCGATTTACTTGAACTTTTAACCCATTGTATAACAACATGTCTAGAAACTCCTATAAAATGTTTAGCTTGATCCAACAATCTAATTAAAAGTTATGCTCGATAATGTAAAACTGAATAGGAGGAAAGTTTACACTAAAATTCAAATCTAACATTGCTTGGATCTTTTCTTTTTTCTTTTTATATTATGTATCACCATTAATAAGGATATTAGTGTCTTCTTCAAACAAACCATAATCTAAAAAGTCATCAACATCGACAATCATATCATCTTTTTCTTTGAACTATTCCTCTAGTTCGATCAAAGCATTTATTGAAGTCATGTTACACCTTGTAAGATTAGTTTGTTTTGAAGTATAGATGTTGTTGTTGTCCTTAGTCTTTGCCACTATATGTTTCTTTATAAAAGGTAATGGTTTTCCCCTATTAGAGTGTTATTTAATTAACACTGTTTTTTTATTTCTTTCTTTCTTATTGTAGGATTGACAAAGACTTGGGTTAGTGTTATGTTACTTATTTCTTTAGTTCAAGCACCTTAGATGTTGACCAAGCATATAGGACAACATTTTCTTGTTGTTATTTGACATCTAGTCTTACTTTAGCATTAGGTGTACTCTTCACTTTTTCAACTTATAAATAGGTTTTTTTCACAAACTTTTTAACTATCTCTATGATTTTCTTATCTACCTTTCTAGAGGTTTATTCAGTAATATATTTCTTTAGTAGGTCATGGTCCAATGTAACCTCTTGAGATGAAGATGTTGTTGGGGTAGGAACCCTCTCCACTCTTTCTACAAATGTTTTTTATTATTGTATGATTTTTTCTTTAGTAGAAATTAATCGTCAATCATCGTTATTGATTTGTACATAATTGGGAGCAATCTCTAACATAGATCGATCTTGGGTGCCTCTTGTTACCAACCTAAATAGTGATTGAGGTTGTTTATTATTAACCACTTTATTGATATCTTCAGCATTCAAAACCTCTCTTTTTGATGAGGTGCATGATTGTTCATCATCTTTTTTTGCCAAGATTTTTAGGCATTGTATTCTCCTAAACTGAACTTTGGATAGGTTTCCTTGTTTTCATCTCCTTTTCATATTTAGGAGATAGTAGTGGTTGATGACAATATCATCATCCTCTTCATTGTTAAGTTAATATGATTTATATTGTTGCTAGTGTTTATGTTAGTCATTGTTAACTAATCTTTTAGGCCTAAATATTTTGGCATGTCACTGAGTTAATACATGTTTAGATTTGTCATATAGGTCTTTGGAATGATAATATAACAAGTATGGCACTTATATACCTCATAAAGAGGTATGTTCTGCACTTTTATCACCATTTTTTTTTGTTTTGCCATTATTTATATATTTTCTCCTAGTATTATTATCCATTAATAATTCTAGCCTCTATCATGGTCGATTATGTTTTACCTCTTACAATTCTCTTTAACCAATAAGTCGTTTTAGGTTAGGGGTAACCACTATTATTATTACTTTGGAGAATGAGTTGTTATTTACTTTCATCTTTTTGTTTAGAAAATGAATACAACAAGTTTTTAATGCCTTTTGAATCTAGTTTATAAAGATAACAAAATTGTTAGTGTCATGCCACTTTTAATACTTCTTCCTTTTAATTTAGTCAAATGAGGGGGGGTGTAATGATTGTTAGGGAGCTTAATTTTCCCCCATCAATTGATCAAATATTTTCTCAACTCTTTTTATGTCATAAGAGTATTCATTGTTTTCTTCAACCATTTGGGTAGCTTTTGTTTCTTTGCTACTAGGTTTAATAGCTTTTCTAGGCTTTTTTAATGTTGTTATCTCAAATAGTCTTCCCTCTTTTATTTTTATGATTGATATTAGTTGTTGGATTTCCTCAAACTCTTTATCTAAGTCTAAATTAGTTAGGGAATGTAGATTCACGACATCGTTTGAATAGTCAACTAGGTATGTTCCCCTAAGTGGCTTCTTTTCTACTTGTTTTGCTAACATCTTCTTGTAATGAGCAGCATCGTCTGTTAGGGTGTAGATGTTTAATTATTTATTTCCTATAAATCGTTTCCTTATGTTCTACTACAGCCCTTTTAGAATGAGTATAATTCACTTCTACTTTATTATTGCTATAATGAACTTAATTTTTAATGTCTTTAATCAAAAGGCATAACCCTCAGTTGATTCCATAAGTTCTAGACAATTTTGGCTAAGTCATTAATGTTACCTCTGATTCTGTTATGTAAAAGTGCTCATGGAAACGAGTCTCTATCTTTTCCTAACCATTGATGGAGTTGGGTGGCAGCATCAAGAATTAATGGAAAGTTGTCTTGGTTAATGATAAGCCAAACAACTTTAACTCCACAAAGGGGTTCACTGCACCATCTCCACTTTAGTTTATAAACTTGATGATGTGTTCCCTCATAGATCAATTTTCATCCTCAAAGAATTATTTGAAATCTACAATCTTTATTCCTCTATAAATTAGGTACAATATATTAACTCATTCAGGATACGTACGATTGGATATAGGTCTTGTTATCTATCATATTTCTAGCCTTATCTAGCTTAAGTATTGGTTTAGTTTAGTACCATCTATCATTCTCTCGCTTGATTGACAATAGGGGTTTGTTGTGCAAGGTGGTTGAGATTTCTTTATTGTGAAGTAGCCTATAAGGCATGAAACTACCCACTTCTAGGTTGTTGCTAAGGAAAATAGGTTTATGGGACCACATAATTGGCACATGGTTGCTTATGTATTTGTAAAGTAGCTAGTATATTAGTGGTTATCATGTCTAAGTTGTGGTTTTTCTATACTTAATAAATTGCATATAGCCTATAAGAGGCATAATAGTTTTCAAAACCCATACCAGAGTGTTTATGACTACAGAATTTCCTAGGACTTGCCTTCTAGGTATATAGGTCAACAAATTTCCAAACATGCTCTATCACGATTTATTATAGATCTAATTCAATTGATTATGGCCTGCATAGATCTATTACCCATCATGATAAAGCCCTATTTAGGAGCAACCATGATTTAATGGTACTTTTCATAATGTAGCTCTCTGTTGTAGTGATAAATTAAATGATGACGATTCTTTTGTGTCAAATCTAACACTTGTGTATTCATAGAAATTTATGGTGATGAAGGAATATCATGTTTTTCACAACCAATAAATTTATCTCTTTGTTACTTGTGTTAATTGCTCATTAAACATAGTAGTAACAACAAGTTTACTTGTATTTGTTTTTGTGACTTTTTTGTTAGTTAATGGAACAAATATTGAATTTTTTCTCACTAGGTGTACCAATCTATTTAATCAATTTAGATATTTCAAAATTAATTAAGCTACTTGTTCTTTGTTTTTTCCTTTCAAAAAAGAGAAACTACAACTAGGAATTTAATCCTAAAAAGAGACAAGTAAGAGCCTCATAAAATCAAGTGGAGAGTTGGAATACCATGACCCCAAACCTTAAGAAAAGGTTATCTATTTCGTGGGAATACCAAGACTCTAAACCTTAAAAAAATGTTATCTATTTTGTTTACCACCATGCATGAAAAAAAGACAGATGTTTATGAAGAGAAATTACAAGGAACTAAAAGATAATGAAAATTAAAGAAGACAATAAAGCAAGTAAATACTAGAAAAAAAGATAAATTGAATTGAATAAATTAGAATATAATTGGTTTTAACTTTCTTTTCTTTGTACGACAATAAACAAGTATTGTTCTTATCTATTGATATATAAATGATTTTTTTTATGTAAATACATACCATATGCAAAAACACATGTTTAATGTTATCTTGGACAACACAAGCTGTAGAAGCAATTATACATCCTCTAATAAGGGGTAAAAATTAGGTTTGGCAAAACAACTAACTTCCATTCTAAATCTTTTAGATGATTCCAAACTTCTATAACTCATGCCTATATTATGCTTTTATTAAGAAATACTCTAAAAGGCATGAGAAAAATATTGTTCCCACACCATTGTTCATTAAGGAACAAATCTTTTTTTATAGGCCCAAATTAATAGCCAATTAAAGAACATTTATTAAGGAAGGAATAGATACAAAGATAGGGGACTAAGATGAAAAAAATGACAAAGGAGATGATTTTTTCTAAACTTGGGGCTAAACGTACACTTTGGTCCTCTAACTTTATGAATTATAAACTTTCATACCTTAATAACTTATGAAATTCAATTTTGGTTCCAAACTTTATTCTTCTTATTTTTTGGTGTCTTGTTTGAGAAAGAAGAGAGAAAATAGTTGAATTCCGGTGATAGAGAGAGTCTCAATTGAGAGCGATTTCAGCCACGAAAACGGGTGGTTTTGGTGTCAATACATTCCTATTGATAGAAAAAGTTTATACAAGATATGTTTTTTCTTTAACATGCCTGAAATGATAGATCTAAATCCAAAAATAATTTTTTTTCAGGTTGATTGTAAGCTATAGAGCAAATTTATAGTTATTAGAGGCTATAAATATGTTTTAGAAAGTCTTTAGGGTGTTTGTTTTTTCAAATTAAAATATGATTGAAAATAGACTTCTCTTAACCTGAAATAGCTCGATTTTCTAGCAACTAAAGATTGTTGGAATCTAGGCAATACAAGCAATACATTGCCTTTTTTTAAATTAAAAAAAAAAAAGCATTAATCACCTACACCTTAAGAAAAAAAATAAGGCCTAGAAGGGTAGGTTACTCCAGACCCGCGCACTTGGACCTTTTTCTAAAGACCTAAGAACTCTGAGACTTCCTAGCAAGGCCTTCTTGCTTTTTTATCTTTTTTTTTATTTTTATCCATTACAATTATATTTTTTTCTTCCTCTTGTTTTTTTTTTCTTATTTCATCACTTAATATTTAATTGATTATTAATTAAGTATTGTAATTTATTTCAATTTCATTTTTTTCTAACCACTTTGATAATTTATTGGTTATTGATTTTATAGGTGTTTATTTTTTATATAAAAAAAATATTAAACTCAATTAAATTCATAACTCGGATCACAAGTTTAACTGATTAACTTTGACTAGGTAGGGATTGGACTAAATAAAAAAAATATTGCATAAATAGTTATTGATTTATTTAATTAGATGTATGCATCAACTTTTTGAATTTTGCTTGGGATTTTATTATATACAAAAACATGTAAAAATCTACATATACATAATTTTTTAAGAAAAAAATATTTAACCTATAGAGAAGAGAAGCGCGGATCAAATAGTTATAATGAAACCTTGTCTTTTATAAAAAAAAGAATAAACTCAATGAATCAGTTTTTGGCCGAAGAATGTCCTAAGAGATGGGAGAAGAAACCTACTCGTGCAGATTTCTTGCATGCATGAGTAGATATTTCGAGTACAGACTCGCATCCAGCAATCATGCAACAGTTTTTGGTTAAGAGATAATGGGAAAAACCAGGTCAAGCATTTCTTACACATGCATGTGGCGATATATGGAGCATAATGTCATATGAAGCACACTTTACCTATGCAATAAAATCGATAACCACTAAGCCACGTGTACATAACAGCCCTTGTTCAAAATCCAAGATCGAATGTAGGCCATTCATCCATTTTCCTTGCACTCTTGGGCTGATCAAGGGTCTTCTTTTTATCATCATTAGGACAGTGAGTACAGGAACCCATCAAACAGGAAATACTAGAAGCAAAAGCTTCATCACAGCATTTGGTGTCAGCTTCTACTTTGGCCGGATGACACTACACAAGATATGCAAGAAAACATACAGTTTCAGAACCACGGAGCTTATTAAAAAAAAAAGTAGCAGGATAGTGCAATTCATGTTCCTATAATAATAATAAGCTTGTGCCTTAGTATGAAAAACACTGGTCAAGTGTTGTATAATTCATGTATTTGGACTCCAGACAACAGACGATATACTCTGATGTCCAAAGAAATGAGCTGAATCTTTATATGTGCAAATTTTGGTGTGGATTTTTACTGATTTTTCTGTAGAAGAGTTAAAATCCTTAGCCATGGTTGCACAATCAATTAGTTCAGAACAATCACATGGTTGCACACATTGCCAAAATGGAGGAAACTTTTCTGAGCACAAGGACAATAATGTAGGCATACGCAGAAATAGGACTTTCAGAGATGACATGGGGGAACAATAGCCCAAACCTGTTCAAAATTTCCAGCAGCTACAGTGTCATTGGGAAATTGATTACCGCTAAAAGTAGATAATACTGCAAGATTAAATACAGCCAGATTCTCAAAATTTAGATATTAGGAAAGACATGACCTAGAAGATTGGGCAAAAAGAAGCATTCACTGCACGATCACATATTGCATAAAAACCTGCCTTCGGAAAAGTTGAGATCAGCAGATATCTCAATGTCCACAATTTTACATGATCCTCCATCATCCAATTTTTGACTGGGTCCTTCATGTGGGAATGATTGTCTCGATAATTCAGAGTCTTCAGATAGAGTCGAGGTATTTATGCTCTTATCAATACACTGGACAGCAATACTCCCCTGAACTGCAGGTTTTTGGAGAATGGACAAGATTTGACAGGCTGCAAAGGTGAAAACTTGCAGTTAGTTTAAGCTTAACCAATATGGCAAAGCATCATAATTAGAATTGTGAATCACAAATACATAATGACTCTGACCTATTTAACTTCGGTTTTCACACAAAATGTAAGACTAGCATTCGCAGAAGTCTTTAATTCACACTGCATGCTAATGCTGGTTGACAAATACATTCCAAAGTAACTTTTTGATTGTCTTATGCCCAATTATGGAATGACATGTAAACTTTCTAAACACAACTTGATTTAGATAGTAGAACCAGAGATACTGGAAATTTTTTATATGTACAAAACCCATATAGTACAATCAAAGAGATCAGATTCAGAACTCAATAATGTTGTGAAATTGATGAACCAAGGAAAACAAAACACACCATTGCGTAAAGTTTTGTTTGTAGGAACAGCATTGCACAACTTGGTTCTATCTTCAATAGAGATGCTTCTTGAATTTGCATCTTCCCTTAAATAAGTGTTTTGATATTTTCCTGTCAAAAATAAAAATTCACAAGTTTTCAGCTACAAAAGCATTAAATTAAAGACAAATAAAAGGGCATTGCTCTCTGTCCAATAAAGTTGAGGTATCCGTGGTACATACAATCCTGCAAAGGCTTCTTTGTAGGGATTGTCTTAAGAAATTTCATCTCCTCATAAATGTACATGCTAAAATTTGAGTCTGCAGCTTTTGTTGAAAAGGCACTGTTTTGAAGTTTCTCTAAAGGTGAAATAAGTTTCAGGAGGAAAAATCAAACCCCAAGATACTGCTAAATTCCAAAGCAATGGAAATAAAAAAGGTTAAGTAAAATCCAAGTTCAATCAATAATACCTTCAGAACTCATTAATGGCTCGCCAACTTCTACCAAATATTTTGGCAGTGCAAGCTTGCTTCCGACTTTCACATCTTCTGACAAGCTGAGGAACTTACTGGTCAGGAAGGTTTTACCTTCACTTAATAAAGTGACCTGCATACTTGAACGGCTTAAGAAAAGCAGAAAGGAACAGTAAAAAATAAAAATAAAAATAAAAACAAAGTACTCTTATTCCTTAAATTATCGAGTACTATGCAAATGAATACGGTTACTGACAGAATACTTCATCAGAGTATAGACCATGTAATGGTTTATTTTTTAAATATAAGGTTCGTTTATAATAGTTGGATTTCACAAATTCATTGCAGTTCTTGCAGCTTAGCACACCACACAAAGTTGCAAGCATGTAACTTAATCATTGAGCAGATATCTCAAAGTCATGACTTTCCCCAAGATACATAAATAATCAACAAATTTTGTGCAGAAAGCCAATATTAAGATTTTTCAAAACCCTACAAGCTACCACATACGTTAAGTTGAAAACCATCTAGGATAAAACAATTTCCAGTGGAACTCTCCCTAACTAAAGTAAATAGATGGTGTATATTAAAGAAGCTAAAGTAAATAAATGACTATCCAACCTAAGAAAGGCCATGTACTTCGAAAAAGCTTCGTTATTACCATGAAGTACATGAAAGTGGTTCAACATTAAATTAGGAAAGCAAACCAAAAGGGACTATATTAAATTGAAGCACTATGAATCCTAGGAACAACCAAGGAAAGGCTCAGATATAATGTAAAGCTTGTAGAGCAACCTGCATTCTGTAAGAACCACAAGAAGCAAGCCTGAGGATTCCACTGTGGTACTTCTTGGCCTTTTGAGTTATATGACTAGTGTACAGAGCACACCACTCTGCATTGCAGAGGTATCAAATGCAAAAGGTAGAATGGTGTTATAAAAGTCAGATTATCAGAATAGAAAAAATTATAAATCTGGAATGCAAAAGATATCAATAGATATATGTAGCTACGAGAGGAGCAACTTTAGGGTAATGATGACTAGGACTACTGGAGGGATACTGGTGATGAGAAATTGATATCGATCAATAACCTTACAGAACACTGGTTCAACAACCACCATGAGAGAGAGAGAAATAATCCACATCAACAATCATGCTGGCTAACCTTTTGCAACGGATTTGTTGTCGTTAATACCATTTGGCTGTCCATGCATTGTTCCCGGTTCTCTAGCATCGTTAGAATTATTTCCTTGAATGTTCAAATCCTCTAGAAGCTGATTTTCTCCTCCAGGTTCTCCAATGTCAACCAAATGAGCATCAAATGATATTGATTCACCAGAACTTATTATTTCATCTTTCTTGAGGAACCTACAATCTAATTGTCTCTTGCTTGCATCATACAGCATGATCTGAATGTACACCCAAAAATGAAGCTAGAGATTAATTGTTATAAGAAAGAAAGCAAAACTAAAAAAAAAATGTCATTATAGTAAATTCACACATTATTGTTTAACTTTTTTTAATAGGTTAAATGGCAAAATAAATTACCTAATAAATAATTAATCAGAGCAAAGCTTCTGGAGTGAATGATTCTTAGAATTCAACAAACAAGATGATTAGCCTTGCACATAAGACTGACTTGCGTAAGTCCTCAAACTAACCTGCGTCCCTAAGGATTCACGACTTGCAAGTCTTAAGAAACCATCGTGGTACTTCTTGGTCTTTTGAGTCATTTGCGTAGTGTATAAGACCTGCCATTCTGTGTTGAAAAAGGGAAAATGTTGACCATAAGTTTTCTAAAAGGGATGCAGATAGCACAAACATAACAAAAGAAACAGAATCCTAATTGAGAACCATCTTATTAATAGTAAACAGAAAACCATCATAAGAAGCATCCTTTGGTGTGCAAATCAAGCATGACATCACAGCTGTTAGAATCTTACACAACAGCTACACCAAACCATCCATGCACATGATGAGTATGACCATCTAACTGTAGTTCCCAGGAATCAATAGCATTGATGTGGTTTGTACTGATCCAAATGAGTAGCATGCCATCTGAACCAGATATGCTGTGCTTGATGCTTGGTTTGCCGAGCACTAATTTACCTTTTTGTTATTTTAAGAGATTCAACACGTTATTTTCACTACACACGGATAAATTAAAAATCAAAAGTGATACTTCTTGGCCCTTAGAGTCACTAGTGTAGTGTAGAGGACTTGCCATTCTATTCCAGAAAGAAGTTAGTGAGGAATCAAACTAAAAAAGAGCATAAAGAGTTGAAATTATAGAAACAGAACAATCAAAATGCAAAGAACTTTTAGAGCATCATACAAGATAAAGAAGCAACAATTTCCTAAATCCTTAATGATGACTAATTTGACCTCTACAATTGCTTCAAGGTAGGAATGACATGGTTACATGATGCTCCCTCATTTGTTAAAACATGAAAAAGAAAAAAAATCAAACAACACCTTCAAAGAAAATGGAAAAATTCTATTCAACGACAAACCTGTTGCACTTTTTGACACATCTGGACTGCTCTCTGGCACTGCATACCTTCGCAGTTCACTCTTCTTGATCTCTAAAACATAAGCAACCATCACAACTTAGCCCGATACAAGTTCAAACACAAACTATTATCTAACTTAGGCCCATAAGAATTAGCATCTCGATACTGTCATCCTAAGAACATCGAGAGAACAAACAACATGATCATTTCTACAAAAACAATAAATTCATCAAACAACAAAATAAGTAAAACTAACCTTTGATGATCTTTTGCGACGTGCTTAGACAATCCGGTCGTGCTTCATTCTTCTCCACGGTTTCCTCTCCACCTTTGACCACAAAAATTAGCAATACATTTGAATTATAAAATTGTCAAAACAACAAATTCAAAAACAGATTATTGTTAACATCACTACCGGGGGAAGAAATCGAAGGATTTCTAAACTTTTGTCGACGCATGAAGCCAAACCTTTCGGTAATTTTCCTATCTCTTCCGTGAAAATTCAAATCTGATACCGGTAGCTTATTATTACTATTATTATCACCACCGACCTCAGGATCTCCAACATCAACAAGAAAGGAATTGAATGTTAGGGTTTCACTGGAACTAACAACTTCTTGATCCTTCAAGATTCTGCATTCTAATAACTTCTCGCACTCATCAAACAGCATGACCTAAACACGAATTTGACAAACGAAGCAAGCGCAGAAAAGAAATAAAAATACGGAAAACCTAATTCTTACGAATTTAACATGAAATTGAAAGCTCGTATGAATTTACCTTGTTTGTGGAGAAGTGAAGATCTAAGAAACCATCTTGATAGATTTTTCGCTTTTGCTTGATGTGCTTTGTGTAGGTTACGCTCCATCTCTGCTTCTTCTTCTTCTTCTTCCAATCGATATCCTCCATTATTGAAGTGTTTTTTGTGGTTTCGGAATTCGAAATCTGAGGAAATGATGTCAATATTACAAAACGCAATTTCTACTTGGCGGGAAGGGAAAATTATAAAGCCAGTGAGGCGTTATGTTTTATTTCCATTTTGGAAGGTTGGGATGAATCAAAATGATGTGCATGAAACGGTGCTGTTTCGGACCGCCATTTGCTTTACATTTGCATATTCGTCCGTGTCTCAAGAGAGGAATTTATTAAATTTTCATCTTTATTTAAGATTGCTCTCAAAAGATTGTTCCAATCATAGTTTTGAAACCTGGCCCGGCGGGTCAACCGAAGATCCGGCTGACTCGAAGCTGGAACCGGGCAGGATTGAAGACAAAATATGGAAAGGAAAAACCTAATGTGACCCGGCAGGTTGACTCGGCAAGACCCGGTCAAAAACCTGATTGCAACCCATTGATTTTTGTTTTTTTACTAAAACAACATCATTTTGATTAAAAAAAGAATTAATCCGAGTGACTCGGTCAAAACTTGAAACTCGGGTCTTGAATCAAGTTAGCCACTAGGCCGAGCCTAAAAACTATGGTTCCAATAACTCTCACGCCTTTTATATCAATAAAAGTAAGCTGGTAGTTTACATGCAATAGTAATTTCAAAGGTAAGCGAAAAACATCAAAAAAACTGATTAAATCGAGAAAATTAGAAAAAAATAACCAAAAAAACCGAACCATGAAAAAAACTGATTAAACCGATTAGAATTTTGAAAAAAATCAACAGGTTCGGTTTCGGTTTTATAAGCCTGAAACCAAAAAAACTGAACCGAACCCAAACCGAAAAAAACTTGAGCCAAACCGGAAAAAACCGAGTCAAACCAAACCAAACCGGAATCGGTCAGTTTGAACCGGTTTTTGTTCTAAAATAACCGAACCAAAACCATTCGGTTTGAACTGGTTTCGATTTTTTTAAATCGATATGGTTACTTTTTTTTATAAAAACCAAACTGAACTGAAAATAATCACCCCTAAGTAATTTTAGTAAATTGGTCACACTTTCTCCCGTGAACACAACCCCGCCATGTTTAGCTTCTGTGAACTCTTGCAAAGATTTTTGGTATAGAAACACATCACCAAGAAAACCAAAAAAAATAACTGAAAAAAATTAATAATAAAAAAACCAATTAAACCGATTAGAATATTTTAAAAAAAATCGGTTCGGTTACGGTTTCATAAGCCTGAAATAAAAAAACCAAACCAAACTAGTTTAATTAAGAAATAAATCAAACCGAACAGGAAAAAACCCACTAAAAGTCCAAAAGAAGTCCAAAAAACAATATAATTTTCAGTTTTTAATATAAAATAACCAAACCGAAACCGGTCGGTTGGGTTTTAGTTTTTAATTTAAAATAATTAAACAGAATCGAACTGAAATCGGTCGGTTGGAACCAATTTCAGTTTGATTTTGGTTTTTTTTATATTTTACAAAATTTTAGTTTGATTGTTTTTATAGGTAAAAACTGAATCGAAAATAATCACCCCTACCAAGTTCTTCTCATGTTTGACTTTCCAATAATTATATGACTAACATAACACCATACGACCCTCTATATCCTTTCCTCCAATAGCTCAAGGTTAAAATTGTTGTAACTCAACTAACATCATCTTTTTCTATCTTCTTAGATACATGATAATCAAAGTTCTGAGATGTGCCCTTTAATAGTCAAAACAATTTTGAATTATAAGAATCAATTCCAATATTAGTTGTCAAAAACATGTATGACATATTTTTGGTTTCACATCAATATCAAGTGATCTATAATTAAAGTACCCTTTAAATATTAAGATGTACCCCATGGTTTGAGGTTTAATCTCCTCTAAAACATTAGTTTCAACCATTAAAGTTTTCTTTCTATAGTTATCGGTGTTGCCCACATTTTCATCCTACTATTAACTATAAAATATTTAGTAAAGAAACCATATAATCCACTCCAAAAAAACAACTTCATCTATGGAGTGAAACTTCACCATCACTTTCTCAAAGTTGCACTCTTTCCTATCCATAAAACCCATAGTCACTTTTTATAAAGACATTGTTAACCAATTTACCTAAGCGCAACGAAGTTGCGTTCCCATCCCAGAACCTCTCTTCTTTTTAAAACTCTTATTGGAACAATTTGAGTGACTTTTCTCTTATCACTACTACTAGGATTACTAGTTTTAACACTAACATTGACACTAACAACCATGTTGCTAACATTTTCAACAAAGTTTGATATACTATCTTCCTCAGAATCTCCATTACCCTCCTTTAGATTAACATCTTCTTTAGATGTATTTTGGTCTCATCACCTACCCTAACATCACCCGAAAACATTCATTGAGAAAGTTCCCAAGCAAACTTACTGATAGGGATACAATTTCAACAGTGAACAAGATCTGGTTAGATTTGATATTTTTAAGAACATGCACAGATAAAATTGAAGAAGTATTGAAATCAAAATTTACCTAGATTTTTATGCAGAAAGCACTTGCTTATATATGAAAAAGGGATTACATGACTTAAGGAAAACAAATCTGGTGGTGGATTTTGTAGATCTTGATCGTAGATGGTGGTTTGTGTAGATTTAGAGTTGGTTTATAGGTTTTGTAATTGTTTGTGGCTACAAAATAAAAACAAAAAAAGAAGAACAACGTCTGCAAACAGAGGTTCTACAAGAAGGGAAAATGTTGGTGAAGAGATTGAAAAATGTGGATGATGAGAATAATTGCTTCACTGGGTTATCGGGAGAGTAGGGATGAGAAAAGAGGATAAAGGGGTATTTTGGTCAACAAAAGATTAATCGGTCTTCTAGCTTCAATCTTTTTTTGCACAAGAATATTAAAAATAGGTCAAATATGCTTTTGAGAACCTCTGGTTGGATCATAGTTTTAACATGGATCCCACTTTTTCAAACCTACATTTTAATGTTTATGAAACATTTATTTATTGTGATTAAACCACACCACACTTTCTATTACAAAAACAAATACTCTCTTAACAATGAAGAAACAAATAGAGAAAACAAGATCATAGTGTTTGGTTTCAATTACATTAAACTCATGACTTTTAACTTGTCAACTTTAAATCTTTTTAAAACATGGAAGATTTAAGGGATTTTCATTAAATATATTTTATTAAATATAATTATTTGATACTTATTTAAAAGATAATTGTTTGATATTTATTCAATATTTTATGAAAGATAATTATTCAACATTTCAACTTCTGATTTTCATTTGGTTGCTTATTTAAAAGCAATATATTAGGGATTTTTTTGGTATCATTTTATTTTTTTATGTTTTCAATTTTTAAGCTTTTTTTAATTTATTTCCTAAAACTTGAAAACTTATTTAGCTGACTACTTTTTAAGAAATTATTCATGGTTTCAATACTTGAGTTATTAGACTAACCACTAAGATCTTTGGATTCAAAACTTGGATGCTCTAGATCTAACCCCAATATGCCATGAACTTCACCTAAACTTGACCACATACACCTTATATCCAATCTTAGTTTTCATCTAAAGCACCAAATTCAATCCCATTTTGAAACTAAATCTAGGCTCATCAAATCGTATCCCAACTTAAACCCTATGTGATCCAAACTTGGTCTATATATAGGTTTTGACCCACATCTAAATATCTTAAACCTCAAACCTCATGCTCCTCAAACTAGGTCTAGCTCTTAGTTAGAACCATGGTGTCCTAAATCGACCTTTGCTCAACTTTAGACATTCGAAATTGATCATGAACCAAACTTTGATCACATTGGACTTGATTTCAGTTTGAACACCTACATTGGCCTTGTTCGAACCTTGAACCTAATCCCTAGTACAAGTCTTGACCAAAAAACCTAAGTGCATAGGACCAAATCTTAAACTAAACTATGAGATACATTCATATCTCGAACCTTAGGCACCACTAACTTGTTCATGGTCCCAACCCCAGTACCGATATTGATGCGACCCTCAAAATATTGTCCTGGATCAACTCTTGAGATGCCAAACTAAACCTCAGGTCATCCAAATCAATTCCTGAACCTAAAAGTTAGGTGTTAGACCAAGTCTTGACAAAAAACCAAGCACCCTAAACTTAGTCTTTGATTGACTTCTAAGGGTCCTAAGGTAGGTCCTAGCCCATGTCTCAAGCATTTTGAACTAGGTTCTACATAAACCCTCACCATAATTCATGCCCCTTTCGTAAGTCTATAACCTAACATGACTTCTAGAAATATAGAGTGACATTGAAAGAACTAGTTTTGAAAACCATTTTTTTATTGTTTTGGAAATTTTTCAAAGGTTGTTGCTAATTTTTCTTTTAAAACATCGCATATAGTTCTTAAAAATTTGAATATAAAAAATAGAAAATAAGAAACAAAAACAATACCAAGTAGCTCTTTAGCTTGTTTATAAACAATACAACTCTCTTGACAAATAAACTCATCTTTTCATCTCAAAGTTTTAATCTCATTTAACTTTCTATACATAATAAGTGATGCAATTAATTGTATGTCATTTCATCTATGTTTAAATTACTTTGAAATATTACTTTTTATTTGAATATAAATAAATGAGAAATTGGATTGAAATAATCAAAGTAAGTTATAATTAGTAGTAGAATAGTAAAATAATAATAATTTGATATTTTATAATGGAGTTTTGGGACATTCTAGATAAAATCTTCAGAGTGAGGAGTAAATAAAACATATGAAAAGAAAAAAAATGATAAAATAAATCAATCTAGTCACTCAATCGAGACATATTAAGTGTCCAACCCAAATCCAGACCCAACATGAACATTAAGCCTATAAAAAAGTAAGTCACTATTTATTTAAAAAAAAGAAAAAGAAATCCTCAAGTAGACAAGAAGTAATTAAGCCACAAGCAAAAAGTCTATCACTAATACCATCTTGAGAAACCTTAGTATCGACATCCTCCATGACCCCATCAATTACATGACTTTTTAACAATCTAAACCTTCTTTTTAAACCATTAAATCACACACTCAATATCTCAAATTGGGTTTCTCTATCTTTTGTTTTAGAAAAATCTTAAAAAAAAGCCCTTTAACAATAGTTCTTTCGATTTTGCTACAATAATTTTTTATATCGATTTTACTTTCATTTTTTTTTAAATTCTCAATTAAAAATATTCATCCATTTTGAATAATTTTATTCAAATTATAATTTTTGTTGTAAGAAACAGTGTCATTTTATTGAAAACTTAACTTTTTTTTTTTGTTAAGTGATTTTCATTCAAGTTTTTTCTGAGTACGTTATGAAATTTTTTTGTAATTAATTCAATTACAAATCCTAGGAGTATCTAGCACGCAAGACACTCATACTACCATTATAACATACTACTA
>Ga0325414_1000563_pt1 | contig 30980 bp, 22 predicted proteins | sample PopdelMetagenome_8_FD_206183 | JGI IMG/M metagenome (GOLD analysis project Ga0325414, IMG submission 206183) | Populus deltoides microbial communities from Bellville, Georgia, United States - Leaf-PdKOR-R3 | ecosystem: Host-associated > Plants > Phyllosphere > Phylloplane/Leaf | place: USA... | reverse complement strand
CACCGCCTATCCAATAGAGCTGATCCATGAATTACATCGTGATTGGGGGGCCCACCACCTTTTGTTCGGCATTCCGAGGATTCATCCATCATGGCTAACTCTGGGGCCTGGCTCTGATACCACTTGTAAGGACTATGGACACCACCTATCTCCACATTGGTATGATATTGTCCACTTTGGGCCTAAGTCCTCATGGATTTGCTCTTGGGCTATACCCAAAAGGCCTCATACTAATGGAGATATTTGTCCATCCTTATATACCCATGATCCTCCCCATTTCTAGCCAATGTGGGACTTTGATCGTATACCCAACAGTCTCATGTGTACTTTTGGAGGGCATTGAGAACTTGTTTAATCTTAAGCTGCTTTTGTGTAAAATATCATGTGGTTAATGAAGCTTTTCTAGTAAAATCATTGAGCACCATCACAAATGATTTCATTGCAAGCAAGACTAACTCATATACACATGGCTTCTGGATGAAGCGAGGCATTATCGTGGTACCTATATTTTAAAATTATGTTTTATTTCAAAAAACATTAAATTTATATTTATTTTATGTTTTTTAACAGTTTTTATTTTTTGATGTTAAAAAAATTCTAAAAAGTCATTCTAATATATTAAAATTATTTTTGAAAATCATCTTATATCACAACATCAAACACTCATTCCAGGCACAAGAGAATACAATCTTAATAGTAAATAAATATTAATTTTATACAACGAAATTTAATTGAAAATTGAAGGAGCACCTAAGCAACCATATAATAATTTTATACACTGAAATTTAATGCTTGTGTGGGTTAATGACCATGGTTTTAAAAGATGAGTTCCTCTAGGCATAGGCGAGAGGCTGGATCCGGTCCATGATTCATGAATTAAACGAGTTGACCCAGGAGTGAACCGATCAAAAGTAAAACAATGATGAGTTCCTCTAGGCATAGCACCCCCTATTTTTTCATTATGTCGTTTGAATTCCTACTTTTCTACTAACAAATAATGAATTATAGTTATATAATCTCACCGTAAAACAATTGTTTTATGTAAATTCAAAGTTTAAAGCTGCTGCTAATTCTACCATCTTAAATGCCATGCTAATCTTGGACTAAAAGTGCTCGACTATTAGTTGGGTGTGGAAACAAATCCTTAAAGTTTGTGTAAAAGAAATATATAAAAGAAGAAGCTTTAGTTCACTATTGGAAAATTGGCGAATAACAATGGAATTACTGTCGGAAAATATGATGTTAGTTATGTTGTCAATGGGGAGAAGTTGGAGGTGGAAGCAGCTTATGATACCAAAGATAATAGGATTATAGCGTAGAAACAATTCACTCAAATAAATGCATTATAGTCTATGCTGGCTTTTTTAAGGTATAAAATCATAGAGATATATAGATGCAACTAACTCATGACTTTAAAGATATATGTTTTCTCACCACTTTCAAGATATAAAGTTATGAGTTTAAATTTTATAATTCACAAGGAGATATAAAACTGAATAGGGTGTCAAAAGACCAAATTAAAGATTTTTACTCAAATTTTCACCAAAGATATTTAGTACATAGTACAAATGATCATTATATCCTTGAAATAACCCTCCAAGTCTAGAGAAAAACAAAAATAACATAATTAAGATCAAAATAAATAACTTTGACTTGAATCTAGAAAATAATAAGTAAGACACATTTTTGACTTGATGAAATACAAACAAATACATTAAAAGCTTAAAAACTAAAACAATCACTACTGCATCATAAAACAATAATTATTCTTGATGCCATCATGCTGAACTTTACTATCATATTACATGAACGACCAAACAACAAATAACATGCAACTATATGAATTATATCACACCACTATTTGTTTTCCAAAGAAAAATGAAACAAGACATCTATTTGTTACTTTATGTTCATGCTTCTTTTCCTACCACCTCAAGTTGTAGGGATCATGAGGGTATGCTTCCATCTTAAGGTTGAGCTTGCTTACCATATCGGTAGATACAACATTAGTAGAAGCACCAGTTTATAAATAAATATAAATAGAAATGTCTAATTTATTTTATAGAGATTAATAGTATTATTTAGATTCAATAAAAATACTGGAAACATTTCTCTAGATTTCTCTACAGTTTGGTTTGTAACCTTAAAGCTAAAGAACCATCTCCGTGACAATGATCAGGGGATACAGGCTGTGTCAGGTGGAAATTTTTCTCTAGTTTTATCTTCGCTATATGTTGTGTCAGGTGGTATTAGAGTGGGTCAACATCCGGATCAATGGCAAATCGTGAAGAGAATTGTGGAGTAGTTGGCCACAACAATCTCTGTGACGATGATTGATGTAACCATATTATTCGATAGTTTCACCCACATCTACCTAATATTTTTTTCATGTTTTATATATAAAATGCCTTGATATTCTTTGTTTTATGTTTTGAATGCACTTTTGGATAAAGATGCAAAAAGGAGTAAATTGGAGGTAATTGGCAGATTTGACGTTCAGTCGATGTTTTGTGCAGAGCGTGAGTTCTAGAGATCGAAATGAAGTGATTCCAATGGCACTAAAAATCTAACATCCATACCTTTCTGGAAATGTAATGCAAGAAAAATAAAAAGAGAAAGATTATGGAAATCACATCCTGCAAAATCAAATCTCGTAATCTGTCAGTGTTGACCTTTGGCCATTCAAAATTTAATATCTGGAGCTACAGAAGTCCAATTGATGCAAACTCAATTTTCTTGGATTCCTAATTCAAATATCTATCCACGCTCCAAATTTAAGCCACAAAATATGTCATATGAGGGAGATATGAGTTTTCAAAGATGACAACTGAATTCTGCCAGCAAACAGGTTTCTTGAAGAAACGAGTCCAAATTACATCCCGAAGCATCTAAACCGACATCCAAGTTTTTATATTAGCAATTTAGCTCCTCTAAGTCAGAGCTTTAAGATTTCATGCAAGGCTATTTCTCCTTTTAGGAAAAATAATTATTGAAGTACTTAAATGTAAACTGCCAACTCAAGGAAGGACTATTTTGTAAAATAGAGACTAGGGTTTCTTAGCATATAAAAAGAAAGAGAGAAGGAGGCAGCAGCTAGCAGAATAGAGGGAGAGCAGAAGGAGGCAGCATCCAGCAGAGAATAAACACAAATTCTCTCCTCTACAAACCCAAAAATCATGCTCTCTTTAATCTTTAGAAGTAGTTGTTCAATAGTTATGCAAGGCTAAGCTCTTTTCTTGGTTGCAAGGACACAAAAACCTTCGGATTTCAAGAACCGTGAGATTTATTCTTCCTTCTATTTTCAGTTTATGTTATGAATGAGTATGATTGTTTTCCTGTGTATATTTCCTATGACTGTTGTTGATGATTGCTAGAGCGGACTCCAAGTTATTGTTGTGAACAATCTATTGCTAAGTTTAATATCAAAACCGGAGTTGTGATATATGAACTTGTGAAACAACTAAGCTTGATAATTGTGGCGGAACTACGTTATTGAACTTAGAGAGAACATTTGAACAAATTGACACAAGTTGCGGACAACTTGTATGTTAATCTTGATGAAATTATCTAGTTCTTAAAGCTACCATTAAATTGAATCATTAACGCGGACACTTTGATTGTTTGTTGGTTAAGATTAGTTATACGGCGGATCCGTTAATTAATCACGTTAAGAAAAGATAAAATTTCAGAACATAAACTGCATTTTTTGTTTCAAGGATCGGTTCTAATTTCCGTAGGTGGATGTGTGCTTTTGACCAAGATTTGCTTTCTTGATAAGTTTCAGTTTTAATTGATTTTGTTTGCTAGTTTAATTGCTGCCATAGTTTAGATAATCAGAAACCAAACCCCCCAATTACATAACGTACAACATAAAAATCTGATTTGAAACTTCCTCGTGGGATCGACCCCTTACTTGCTCTATACTATCTTGTGTGTTTTAAGCTAGGGTAATTAATTTGTGCGACCGCGACATTGCAACAATGATTAGGAGATGCAGGTTGTTTGAGATCAACTAAATCATTATTCATTAATGATAGCAACTTTAGAGGGGCAAATGCAAACTAGGTTGGGTGACATCAATATCAGAGTTGATGACCTTACAACCAAGTTTAAAGCATTAGGGTTGCACGGAAACATGAACCATGAAATAAAATAGGCATTTGGCAGGAATGACGCCCATAACTAACCTTTCCCTAAACTAGTTAATGCAAATCCTCATGGTCAGTATGACAATGGTATTCTTCTGACAAAAAAGATCGAGGTGAGGTTTTTGGAAATAATAGGTATGCTCAAGATTACTGTATAAAGGTTGAGATTTCTTCTTTTGATGGTGATTTAGGAGTAGAGGATTTCGTTGATTGGTTAGCTGAATGTGATCCATTTTATAAGCATACAAAGTTTCATATTCGAGGATGATAAAAACTATATGGTTTAAATTAAAGCTTGGGCCTTAGTCTAGTGAGATAGGCTATTGGAAACTAGGAGGCAAGAAGGTAAAAGACCTATTGAGACGAGGGAGTGGATGAAGCAGTTGTTGAGAGGTAGATTTTTTCCCCTTTATTATGATTAAAAGACCTATTCCTTAAGTATCAGAGGTGTTCTTAAGATTCTTAAAACATGCATGAATATGCAGTGGATTTTTTTCTCCTAGCCGAGCGAAATAATCTGCATGAAACTTGTTGCACCTTAGTGGACATTGGCGGGAGCCAAAATACACATATTAGGGAAAATGGGAGTCCCCGCCTGGTAATTAGAGGAAACTAGGAATCCTAAAAAAATAAGTATTGGTTTCAGAGATTCATGTAAGAGGTTAGTTATACTTAAGATAAGAACAACATTACCCTCAAAGCATCATTTTTTTATGAAAGATTATCTTTACTATGTGTTTTCTCTTAAATTTATCTTTTTTATTGTCATTAATTATCATAATTTTTTTTATTTTATTATTTCTAAGTTTGTGAGAAGTTTGACATCGGTCTTCAGACTCGTCAAGATGTTGATGTTAATTCCTAAAAGGAATTTTCATCAAAATTGCTAAAAAATAGGTGTAACTCATATTTGATTTTAAATTTTGAACATAGATCCCTTTAAAAGGAGCCGTCTCAACTAAGCTATTTGTAAAGATGGACATTAAACCCATATGAATGGTAAAAATTAAATTGGGTTTTGGCTCATTCACTCTCATGAATTGCAAAACAAACCTGAAAATTGTAATTATTATAATTATTTTTACCATTTTTTATTCTTTTTTTATGAGAATGTCACTATCAACAATAATAATAAAAAATTGGACTTTCGCAAAAATTTAAAAAATAATATGCACAAAATTTAAACATATAAATAATAATAAAATATTTATCCGAGTTCGAAATTAGGTGGAAAAACACCAAAAAAAGGTTAAAAAATACATCTGGGCCACATGGCGCGCGCTGGCTATTTAACCAATCTAAAGATTACGTTGTCATGCCTTCAACATAGTTATTAAACCCGGCCCGGGGGTTGACCCGGCCAAGGGGCCGGGTCCTGGGTTTCATGGGTCAACCAAGGTCAACTCAGGTCAACCCGGAAAAATTTAAAAAAATTACAATTTTAATATTTCATATGAAAAAATCCATGTAAATATAGATTATACATATTATGAAGTTTAAAAGAATATTTTTAAAAAAAATTTATCCCACATTAAAAAGATATTATGTTAAGCTTTTAAGTTAAAGTATTTAAATTAAAAAAGTTTTTTATCCCACATTGAAAAAACATAACTTTTTCCTTGGAAACATAGAGTATATATACTAATGGGTTTCAAATCCCACATTGAAAAAATATAATTTTTTTCATGGGAACATAGAGTGTATATATATGAAAGGGTTTCAAATCCCACATTGAAAAGATAATATATTATCCTTTTAAGTTGAAGTATTTAAACCAAAGATTTTTTATCCCACATTGAAAAAACATGGTTTTTTTCATGGAAACATAGTGTATATATATGAAAGGGCTTCAAATCACACATTGAAAAAACATGGTTTTTTACATGGGAACATAGAGTATATATATGAAAGGGCTTCAAATCCATTGAAAAGATACTATGTTATCCTTTTAAGTTGAAATACTTAAACCAAAAGGTTTTTTATCCCACATTGAAAAAACATGGTTTTTTTCATGGGAACATAGTGTATATATATGAAAGAGTTTCAAATCCCACATTGAAAAGATACTATGTTATCCTTTTAAGTTGAAGTATTTAAACCAAAAGGTTTTTTATCCCACATTGAAAAAACATGATTTTTTTCATGGGAACATAGTGTATATATACTAATGGGTTTCAAATCTCACATTTGAAAAAAAAAACCGGGTCTCGTCCGGGTTTGCCCGGGTCGCCCGGGTCCCGGGTTTGGCCGGGCTGTTGCCACAGCCGGTCTTTTATTAAACCCGGACCGGTCCAGCCACCGGGTTGACCCGTCGGGCCGGGCCGGGTTTAATAACAGTGGCCTTTAGTACTCACTGTTTTTTTTTTGTTTTTTTTTTGTCTCTTGATGTTTCTTCTCTTTACAGCTCGGTTGTTATCGTCGAGATAGTTGTTACATCTCATTTTGGTTATTTTTTAAAATAATAATAAATGTCAAAAAATAAAATAAATGGTGGTTGTTTTTAAAGAAAATTCAACAACAAAATATATAAAAAAAACAAGTTGTAATTTTGAAGGAAATTTAATGTCTAATTGTATCCCATTATGCCAAAAAATGGAGAAACAATAAAAATTCAAGGTCAGATTAAATAATTATTGGACGAATCTGAGTAAAAATTAAGTTTAACAATATAATTAAATTTTTAATAGGAAAATTTAATTTAATCATAAATTAAATTAAATTTTAATAATATTTAAGAATTATTGAGATACTCCATCGTGTTTTATGCTGTGTGAGATGGTGGAATTATTGAAGTTACAACTTCACTTCAATTCTTTAATATTTTTTTCGTTGTGTGGTCTCTTTAATAGCTTTTTTTTTGTTGATAGAGAAGGGTCGAGGAGAAATAAATAATTCATGGGTACGGTGGAATAAAAGATAAGATGATCTTGTCTCCAAAAGCAAATTTGTGGGATGGATTGGTGTGGTTCCTCTACGCCGAGGACACCAGAATATCTAAAAAAGCATATTGCACATATTGGCTAGTGATTGTGAGGCTCCAGTTCTTGACTGGGCATAGCTGTAGATGAGCTTTGAGTGGCGGCTGCAGCTTGAAAAAGAAAAGGGTGTATGTATGGCTGGTGGCTAGCACGAGGAAAGGGAGACATCAGGTTGTAAAGGTTAGAGTTAACTTGGTAATACGAGAATAAAAATTAATTGTATGTGATGCCCCTTCGGTGTCGATTGTAACTGTAAACGGTGTTGGGGTAAAAGTTTATTTTTAAAAAATTAATTTGTAATTATGTCTTTAAATTATTTTACTATCTTAGTGTCAAAAATAATTTATTATAAATAAATAAATATTTTTTTAATATATTTAAAAAAATTCAAAAAATAACCATTCTAAAATGGCATGCACGACCCTATAGTAAATTTCATTGCTACTTGTCATTTATCCATAATAGTCTGGTGTGCCCAATCTACCGATGGTGTATATCCACATGGATCTATTGTAATGAGTTAAACCAATTGTAGGTTTTATTCCTATCCGTTCTAAAGTTCTGGTTATTTCTGTTACTTCCAACTTGTTTGGGGAATTGATATTTATATCCCTATTTACTCCATATCATGACCCGTGATTATTAATAGTTTATAAAGTCATGCTAGTGAATAATTGGACGGGTCTATGTTAAGTTCGTTAAACCCAGTTCAAATCCTAGAATGAGATGTCACCAAACAATTTGTTTATGCAACGGTGGTCTATGAATAATGCCCCGTTCAAGTTCATTTATCCTATAGTACCAGTGTTTACTTGTAATTTTTACGGAATAAGGGTTTTGTACCCTAATCCTAAAATGTCCAAGCATTAACTATTGTGGGTTAATCTACTTAGAGAGTGTTTGGGTGGGAGGTTTTTTTTCAAAGGTACAACTCTTTTAAAGCACACACAACACCTCCTAAAAGCAAAAAATACATGTTTTTCAATGGAAAAAAAGCACCACACCTCCCATCAAAACACACATTAGTGGTGGGACCTAGTGGCACACATACTTTAGACAATATTGGACTCAGATATTTTTAAGACTTGTTTTTTTATTTTAAATCAAAAGAAACAACTAATACTTTTAATATAAAATGTAATGATCCATGTTGAGTCCATTAACCCTGAATACCAAGAGTGAATAACAAAACATAATTTGACATAATTTTAAAACAACAAGGATGAGTTGTAAAGGCTTGGAACATAATATTAAACATGGCTTAACATAAATATAATATCTTGCAGGTCAATTCAAAATCCTTACGATCTAGAGCTTGATTTATATTTTATTTTATTTTAAATTATTTTTTGATATTGACTTAGTTTCATTTGAATGGCTCAACATATTGATTCATAACTTAGTTATGTACTGTTCATGTGAATTGTATTTTGATGCTTGGAAATGGATTTTTTTGTGATTGTGCGCAATGCAGTTTTTATGGGGAAGAGAGATGATGAAAAAATAAATTATCACAGGATATTTTTGATAAAGAAGTCATAAACACCTTCTGCGACATGTGAGTTGCAATTGACATCTATAACTTGCATGTTGTAAATTGTATCTGCAATAATGAAGGTTCAGAAGGTATTCGAGACTAACATAAAGTGCATACCAATTATAATACTCTCAATTATACTTAGATTTATAAATATTGTTTTACTTGTGTTATTTTATAAAATAATTTTTTAAGGGTGCTCACTTACCAAAAACTCTATCCTGGCTAGATTCAGTTTTGTCGTGTTCCTTGGAAAAATGCAACTCGGCTTTTCAATTATTGAAGATACAACTTCACTTCAATTCTTTAGTATTTTTTTCATTGTGTGGTCTCTTTAATAGCTACTGTTTTCTTTTGTTGTTGATAGAGAAGGGTTGAGGAGAAATAAATAATGCATGGGTACGGCGGAATAAAAGAAAGGATCTTTGTCTCCAAAAAACAAATTTGTGGGGGGGCTCTCACATGGAGTAGCAGGGTTTGCGTGGACTCTGATACGGGAGTCGGGTTTCAGGTGTTGTGTGAGATAGTTAAATTATTGAACATACCAAAGGTCCCATCATGAGTTTGGAACACAATGATAATGCACACCCAAATTATTGAAGATGCCAAAGGTCCCATCATGTACAATATTTTTTTTTGCGCACTAAAATTATATACTTATCCTTTTACTTTTCAAAATTTAAGAATGACTTGAAAGGCATTTTTATCTGTCTCATCGCTTTTTTTATAATAATGATATGTCCTTGTAACCTTTTTCATAATTTGTCGTATAAAAATATTACTACAATCAAATATGATGACGTGTGCTATGTATACATCAGCACTTCGAAGTCCTCCATGCTTTTCTTATAAAGGCGTGTGAGGACTGATTGAAAAAAAAAATCCACATGAATCGATGTTTTTGTGACCACGTATAAAAGTATAAAAAACTTGAGTGCTTGTATTTAAAAGAGAGGGAGAGTTGGAATGGGTGGTTGGCTGCAGTTTAGGAAGGAAGAGATGAGATGAGAAAGAAGAAGAAGAAATAGAGTGTCGACAGAATGGGTATATATCGACTGTTACCGATGGAATCACCAACAGACATGTTCTGTAGCTATACCCGTTGGTGAGTCCACCGGTGAATGTGCCACGTCACTGTACGGAGATCCCGGTTTAAACCCCTCGGTCATTCCGTTAGTAAAATTATTTGAAAAAAATCCACGTCATCACACCGTTGCAACTTTCCAAAAAACTATATAATCCGTCGGCGATACGGTGGGTATATACCGACGGAGTCGTTATATACCGATCGTATCACCGACAAATATTTTCTGTAGGTATATACCGTCAGAATTAGAGACGAAATTATTTATGTCGGTAAAAATTACCGGCGCAAAAATTCTGTCGGTAATTCCGATTGTTTTTGCTGATTTTCTGGTAGTGTTAGAAATTTTTTTCTTTTTATTTTTATCATTTGACATTGATTTATTAGGCATTGGCCTTTGTGATTTGTTCTGCTTTTCTTTTTGTAGGGTTATCCCTGTCATAACCCATTTTTGGATTCCTCTCTAAATTGATTTTTTGTCTCATTTCTTTTTCCTCCTACCCGTGTTTATTAGTGAAAATAAGTTGAAATTTTTTTTTTTGCTAAAACCAATAAATGTTTTATAGAAGAGTTAAGGAAAAAACATAAAAAAATCTAAAGAATAAGGACCAAATAAAAAAAAGAACACATAAAACTACATGATAGATAGATAGTTTTAACCACTTGGAGGCATTGCATGCAATAACTATAGTGTGAGGATGCCTTCTATATGTTGACGCATGTAATGCACATAAGAGCAGCTTTCTGTGCTACACTACGAGTGCATATTTTTCTTCGTGGAAAAAACAATGATAACAAACTATTACTACCAATGATAACAAACTATTACTACTACTCTTATAACCATTATTATGAATATAAATAGTATTATCATTAGCATAATTATTATTATTACTATTATTATTAGTATTATCATTAATATTATTTTTTCTATCATGACTATTACTACTAGTATCACTATTAATACTACTATTATTACTAATATTGTTGTCATTATTATTACCAACAGCTATTATTATAATAATTATTATTATTATACTAATAATAGTAATTGTTCGACAAATGAAAGGAAGGGAGAAGCTTCTTTTTATTTGGATATTTAAGTGTTATCGATTAGTAGGAAAACTGATTAAAGATAATTGAAAACGTGCGTAAGACAGCACTTTCTGCTTCAGCACAAGATGGGCAATAGTCATCATCAGATATATATGTGTGTGTGTGTGTGTGTGTGTATGGATGCAAGAGAATAGTTATTACAGAGCATCCTGAACTTTCAATTGGAAGAATTTAAGGTGTGCTAGGAGAGTCTTGGGCAAATCACTAGTAGTTGTCAAAATGAAGCCTGGCAAAAAACATTATTTATACCAAAAGAAATTATTAGGCCATGAACATGCTTGATTTCCATACAAAATACTTGGGATTTTCGAATCGTTTCTGGTTGAAACGAAAGAAAAAACATTAGTTCACAATACCAATAACTTTGATTGCCATAGAAAATGAGGAACATGTCAATAGTTAGTGGGCAATAGTCATCATCAGATATATGTGGTTGTCATGTTCCTTGGAAAAATGTCGGCTTTTCATGACTTTGATACGCGAACCGTGTTTCCTTTGGTGAGGGATAGTGGAATTATGGAAGATATCAAAGTTTCATGACTTGACTTCAATTCTTTAATATTTCTTCGCTGTGTGGTCTCTTTAATAGCTACTGTTTTCTTTTGTTGTTGATAGAGAAGGGTTGAGGAGAAATAAATAATTCATGGGAACGGTGGAATTAATAAAAGAAAAGATCTTTGTCTCCAAAAAACAAATTTGTGGGGGGCTCTCACATGTAGTAGTAGGCTTTGCGTGGACTCTGATACGGGAGTCGGGTTTCATGTGTTGCGTGAGATAGTTAAATAATTGAAGATACCAAAGGACCCATCATGTACGATAGCAAAGTTTTAAAGAAGTTTGGAACGCAATGATAATCCACACCCAAATTCACTTCAATTCTTTAATGGTTTTTCATTGTGTGGTCACTTATCAGTAATATAAATCACTATCGAACAGAAGAAATTTGTAATACACTGTCTCATTAATAATAGCTAGTGTTTTTTTTTTTTTTTTGGCCCTTTTTTATAGAGAAGCATGGAGGAGAAATAAATAATTCTTGGGTACGGTGGATTGGAGAGATAAGCTTGTTTGGGTTTTTTATTGTTATTATTTTTTTGTCTTTCATTTTTACTGTTCACAACAACATCTATTTATACTATAATCGTGTTTGATAGTATGATATAGGTTGTTTTTTACTTGTAAATGAATCAAAATAATATTTGTTTTTATTTTTAAAATTTATTTTTGATTTTAACACATCAAAACGTTACAAAAACATAAAAAATTAATTTGAATAAAAAAATAAACAAATTTAAAAACATGGTTGGACCACAAAACCAAAAAAGGCCTAACATAGGTATAATATCTTGCAGATCAATTCAAAATCTTCAAGATTAGCTTGATTTTGATTTTATTTTATTTTAAATTGCTTTTTATATTGACATATTTAAATTTAGATGACTCCACGTATGGGTCCATTATTTAGTAAATTTAGCCAAACTTGACTAAGTCAAAGTCAATAAATTAAAAACTAAATTAAAATGATATCGTTTTGAAAATATAAAAATAGACACGACTTGACTCGGTAATATGAGAATTATTAACCCAATGATTCTCTCAAATCTCATACAAACCTTAAAATAAAAATCAAAGTTTAATTCTCTATAAACAGTTTGTAAAACACTACAATATACAAGAAAACTACACTACAAATACTATAAATCAACAATACATTAACTTAAACACAACACCAACGAAGCTCCTATGAAAGCGTGTTAGGTCTCGCACTAGCTAGACCTAAATGCTCATGCGTCTGGTCAATGCAAGACCCAAAGGTTAATGCAAACCAAGTATAATTGATGGGAACCTCATGATCACGTGATCATGCAACTCACAATAAAGATTGAAATCTGATCTTGAAAAGTTAAAAGAGGTTTGATAGGAGTGTGACATAATAGAAACATGTCTCAAGATATTAGCACTATTGAAATTAAATTGAATGATGCTAAGAAGCCAACTAATCTTAGACAAGTCAGTTTAGTTTTTTCAAGAACCAAAAAATGCAAGAATCACTCACAAAAAAGCTGAAAGTCAGAATGATATTATTCAATGACTGCTGAATTTTAGGCTTACAAAAAATTTAAATAATCTTAGAAAATAACCCAAATGGATCTATCATTGTGGACTAAACTGGCTCGCTTATAAAATTGACCCAGAACATATACTGATAAGTCCAAAACACTGATTTAAACAAGTCTTGGATCTTAGCTAAAAACTAAGTATTAATTAAGTCCAAACAAGCCTTGGGCTATAGCTGAAATAATAAAAATAAAACTCATAAGTTAATTCCTTAAATTGTCGTGAGAAGAGGGGAAAAAAAAGAGAAAACAATATAATTCAGATATAAGGCTCATGTACAGCCTACAATGCCGCCTAAATAATCCTAGAAAACAAGGGAGAAGTTGACGCCCCTATAGTTTCTAAGATAGAAAAAGATTTTAATTGTAGCCTTGTATTTATCCTTCTTTGGGAAGGAAAAGTTGTTGCCTTTATTGTTCCTCTTTGCCGCCAATTAATTGTCCTTCCATCACTAGAAAAAAAACAATTAAAGTTGTTGAAATATTTTCCTTGCAAATCTAGGAAACTTTGCCGCCACCTTGTTACCCTTTTAAGCTTGGATTCTTTGTTTTTTTTTTTTTTGTGTATTCTCCTCACTTGACATGAAAAGAAATTAAATAAGATATCCTAATACATAAAAGAAATAATTAATGTTCTCACACGTAATATAAAATTTACAATTAGTATGGAATCCACAAGGCACATGGAAACACACACTAAAACAAGGTTGGCCCAAACTAGTGTAAAATTGGCAGCCTTGTTGTCGAAAGTTCATGACCCAAATAAGGTGGGATTTGGCCCCTCTTGCAAATTAATTAAATGTACTAAGGCCTCCTCTTGATGCTCCAATAGATCTCTAATTTATGCATTGGCCGAAACTTGCAAGACTAGTCTATTTAATGCTTCTTTCAATGCTTTTATTTTGGAGCTTGTAATTGGCCCATTTAGATCATGTAATAGATACTTATTGGTGTTCGTGGGCTGATCCACATCAATTATGGTTACTGTTGTTACCCATTTTTGGGTTCTCACAAAAAATTGAAAATGAGAAAATACAAAAAATATATCAAAAAATATTCGAAAGAAATCCAAAAAATAATAGGAGCGAGAAAAGGACTGGAAAGCTGGAAAAAAAGGGACAAAATTGGTTGAGAAGGTTCAAAAATGCAAAATGTTGAAATTTAACAGTATATTTTTTACTGATAGGAGCCCTGTTGACAAATAAAATTCAAGTTGAGAAAGAAAAGTCTAAAATCAGATGTTTATGGACTCCATTAAATTTTATCTAAGGTTTAATTGAATTTATGGAGGGTTTGATTACAAGAAAAAATTGATTTTCAAGTCAATTTAAGCTTTTATTGGAAGAAATTAAAGTTTTGGGGTCTAATTATAATTTTGAAGAGTTGATTTGGTCAGATCATGGGCTTAATTGCATAATTATTGAAGTTTGGTGGTCAATTGAGGACTTCATTGAAACAATCCAAAACCAAGGACTAAATCAGAAAAGGCGCTAAAATCAAGGGGTCTAATTACAATTTTTCCGAGGGGTTTGATTACAAAATTACAAAAAACATCCAAGGACCAAATCAGAAATATGCGTTTTGAATTAGCAAACAGCGCCGTTTCATTAAGAATTGCGCGCACTGTTCATGGTCTTCTTCAAAAGGAAAGAAACGGTTGGAAATAAAGAGATGTGGAAGCGTTTTTGCAGAGATAGCAGAGCTGTTTCAGGGGAGCCTGTCTCACATGACCATTACCATATGCATGCCATAACGCACGCATCCTCTGGCTATTAAAGCCACAAGAAGGACCGAGCAGAGGGGGAGAAAAAAAGGAGAAGGAGGGGGAGAAGGACTCGATGGAAAAGAAAAACAGTAGAGGGGGAACGTAAGGAAGAGAAAAAAACGAGATAGAGAGGGAGGGAGAGAGCTGAAAAAAAAATAGGCTCACGCCTCTGCACAGAAAGGAGAAGAGCCACCGTCACCTCCCACAGCAACTCCACCAACCAGCAACCTCCACCACAGCATACACGACAACAGCACCGTGAGAAACAGAAGAAGAAAACAGAAACAGAGGAGAACAGAGTAGGAGAAAAAAACACAGAGAAGAAGAAGAAAAAGAAGAAGAAGAAGAAGAAGAAAGGCCGACCACAGTCCAAGCCATTCTCCCGTCAGCAACCACCACCAGCGCCGCCTTCAGAGCCATCACAGAACACTCGGCAACAGCACCGTGAGAAACAGAAGAAGAAAATAGAAACAGAGGAGAACAGAGCAGAAGAAAAGAAAACGCAGAGGAGAAGAAGAAGAAAGGTCGGCCACCATCCAAGCCATTCTCCAGTCAGCAACCGCCAGCAGCACCGCCTGTAGAGCCACCGTAGGTTAGCCCAGGAGAATCGTCCAGTCATTGTCTTCGGCTCTGCCTCCCCGCACCAGGTAACTTCTTTTTTTTTTCATTTCGTCTATTATAGTTATATAACATTGTGCGATGGTAATTTTAATTACCTTCGCACTGTGCACTGCATGCATGAATAGTTCACGCATGCAGGCCTTAAGCAGCCGGGTCACTGGGTTGGGCCAGTGACCCGGATAGGACTGCTGGGTCTAGCCCAGCCACACAGGCCGAGCTGGACCCAGCCCCAAAAAAAAATTAATAAATTCAAAAAATATTTTCAAAAAAGAATTTGTGATTTTCTCGTATATTTTACTGCATTTTGATCAATATTGATTTGTATTTTTATAGTATAAAGATACATATCCGGTATTAAAATACTTGGTTTTCATAAAAAAATATAAAAATATAAAAATAAAATGTTTTGTTTTCATGCATATGACCAAGTCTCTCAAAAATAAAAATAAAAATTGTATCTTCATACATCAAAGGAAAAATTCAAAAAATATTTAGCATGCATTTTGACTTTAATAACCAGTTTATTAAAGTCACGAGAACTAGGCCAATATTTCAAAAATTCCAAAAAAATTATTTTATTTTCTTTTAGTATCTGGGGTACGACCTTATACGTAAAATGTATTCTGGATATTAAATTCTTTTGTTGACGTTAGAACGGTTAGGTTTTATCCGATAAGATAAAGATCTCTTTACTGAAGAGAACTTTTCTTCAACTGTAGACAGACCAACAGCTAGAAAACATCAACAAGACCTTAGATTTTATCAAACAATAAAACAATGTAGCTTACCTTAGGTAGGGCGTATTTGGGGTGCTAATATCTTCCCTTTATGCAACCAGTTTTCGTACCCGATCTCTGAGATCAGTTAGGGTTCCTAGTGACCAAAATACTAGGTGGCGACTCCCATTCCATTTTTCGACTAATAAAAGACAAGAATTCCTTTTCTCCACACATTTGCCATTTTAGACAATATTTTGAGGGTGGATGTTTTCGCCGCGACGCCGCACACGTGCAACAGTTACTAGAAAACCCTAATTAGTCTTTAGAGTTCTAAGATAAGGGACTTGTTACGCTAAAGGAAATGTATTATCACCCTAAAGTATAATACCTATAGTAAATTCCATTGCTACTTGTCTTTTATCCCTAATAGTTTGTTGTGCCCAATCTACCGATGGTGTATCTACATGGATCTACTATAATGAATTAAACCTATGGTAGGTTTTATTCCTATCCGTTCTAAAGTTCTGTTTAGTTTTGTTACTCCCAATTTGTTTGGGGAATTGATATTTCTATCCCTATTTACTCCAAATCATGGCCCGTGACTATTAATAGCTTATAAAGCCATGTTAGTGAATAATTGGATGGGTCTATGTTAGGTTTATTAAACCTAGTTCAAATCCTAGGAGGAGATGTCACTAAACAATTTATTTATGCAACGGTGGTCTATGGATAATATCCTGCTCAAGTTCATTTATCCTATAGTATCAGGATTCACTCATAATTTTTACTGAATAAGGGTTTTGTACCCTGATCCTAAAATATCAAGCATTAACTATTATGGGTTAATCTACTTAGTGGTGGGATCTAGTGGCACAAATACTTTAGACAATATTGGACTTAGATATTTTTAAGACATATTTTTTTTATTTAAACTCAAAAGAAACAACTAATACTTTTAATATACAATGTAATAATCCATGTTGAGTCTATTGACCCTAAATACCAAGAGTGAATAGCAAAACATATTTTGAAATGATTTACAACAAGGATGAGTTGTAAAGCTTGGAACATAATACCGAACATGGCTAAACATAAATATAATATATTGCAAGTCAATTCAAAATCCTCAAGAAGCTTAATTTAGATTTTATTTTATTTTAAACTAATTTATGATATTCACTTAGTTACATTTGGATGACTAACATATTGATTTATAATTTAGGTATGTGCTCCTTTTGTGAATTGTATTTTGATGTTGGAAAACTAATTACTTGTAATTGTGTGAATTACAATTTTTTTGAAGAAGAGAGTTGATGACAGAATAAACTATCCCGGGATACCTCATTTAGAGAAGTTGAAAACACCTTATACAACAACGAGTTGCCATTGACATCTATAATTAGCAAGTCATAGATTGTATTTGCAATAATAGAGGTTATGGCATTCGTGACTGATCGTGATGCACAAGACAGTTACAATGCTCTCAACTATACTAAAGTTTCAACAAAAAAAAATTATGTATACCAAAAGAAATTATTAGGTCATGAAAATGCTTGGGATTTTTCAATCGTTTCGGGTTGAAACGATAGAAAAAACATTAGTTCACAATACCAATAGCTTGATTGCCATAGAAAATGAGGAACATGTCAATAGTTAGTGGGCAATAGTCATCATCAGATAAATGTAAGTGTGGGATCGTGGAATTATTGAAGATACCAAAGTTTCCACACCCAACCTGACTCCAATTCTTTAATATTTCTTCGCTGTGTGTTCTCTTTAATAGCTACTGTTTTCTTTTGTTGTTGATAGAGAAGGGTTGAGGAGAAATTAATAAAAGAAAAGATCTTTGTCTCCAAAAACAAATTTGTGGGGTTTGCATGGACTCTGATACGGGAGTCGTGTTTCATGTGTTGTGTGAGAAAGTTAAATTATTGAAGATACCAAAGGTCCCATACAAATTCACAATGCTAATCCACACCGAAATTCACTTCAATTCTTTAATATTTCTTCATTTTGTGGTCACTTGCCAGTACTATAAATCACTATCGAACGTGAGAGCTTTGTGATCAGATGCAGACGACCAAAGTCCCATTGGAGTGTTAAAATTGTTGATCTAAGCTACCTCTTCCGTTATCCTCTTAGATCTTCTTCCTCTTAAATATTACACGCATAAATAGATATGGAGGAGATTCGCCGGGCTGCTGCAGCTTATTATGAGAATCTGCCCGATGAGGAAAGAGAACTGCCAGATTTTCTTTCAATGAAATGGACAAAAAACAAAGACGGGAAAATTAACCTAGATGAATACGTGGAGTATCTCAAGAAAGATAACAACACGGTTCTTCCAAGCTTGTTTACAGCGCTGGACAAGGACGGCAATGGAACCTTGGATTTTGATGAAGCAATCGTCTTGTACTACATCATGCAGAGTGGAAGGGCTATAATTTGCCAGTCTTGTAAGACGTTCTTGGCAGGAGCATACTTCACTTGCTCTCAGTGTTTCTTCAATGATGATGATTCAGTTAGCACCTTTGATGTTTGTTGTGATTGTTATGGTGGTAAAAAGTTCACACACAACGATGGGCACATCTTCTGCGATAACTATACTTTACTACGTCAAAGCAGGAGCCCGATACAAGCGGCCCCCATAAAGGTAATTAATTTTAGAAACTAAAACAGTATAATTATTTCTTTACTATTTATTACTATATATTTGCCAAAATTCACTGATAACTCATTGTTCATGGAGCATTACGTATGGAGTTTCCTTCAAGATTCTGAATTTGGATCTAGTTAGGATCTTTTGAGCTAAACGCTATGCATGGCATGGCTTTTGAGATAGGAGAGCTATTGATTACTACTGAATCAAAGGTTAATCAATGATTTCTTTTCTCTTGTAGTATAGAGCTTTACAAGCTCGCTATGTTTTTTATTATTATTATATTTCTTCTCTGCTTTACATTTGAATTCCCATTCGTCGTATTAATTGAAGTTCTTTAATTCTCTGGATGAAGAGATTAATTATATTTTCAAGACTGGCTTCAAAATAACTAGTGGAATCCTCATATTTTCATTAATACTAATATTATCTCCATCTATTTGAAAAATAAATACTATATTAAGTATAAAAATATGTTTGCTTATAAAAATATGAACTCAGCCTCTAATATATTTGCGTATTATCTTTTATTTCAGAAGCGAACCAAGGTGCTTAACATCCTTAAAAAGGGAATGCAAGTTGCAGGCATAACTAGTAGTGATCTTAAACCCTCTAATATTGGTGGCATAATAACTGGTGACGATGAGGCAAGTGAACATGGCTGTAGCATTATGTGAAAGAAACCAGGGATGCATTTTATCACCAGCCAAATGCATCCAGTCGTACAATAAATATTGCCGATGAGGTGAGAGGAAATGGCTGAAAATTTACTGGAAACTCTTCAATCTCCATAGTCTCATGTGTACTTTTGGAGGGCATTGAGAACTTGTTTAATCTTAAGCTGTTTTGTGTAAAATATCATGTGGTTAATGAAGCTTTTCTAGTAAAATCATCGAGCACCATCACAACTGATTTCATTGCAAGCAAGATTAACTCATATACACATGGCTACCGGATGAAGCGAGACATTATTGTGGTATACTTTAAATTATGTTTGACTTGAAAATTGAAGGAGCACCTAAGCAACTATATATTAATTTTATACAATGAAATTTAATGCTTGTGTGGGTTAATGACCATGGTTTTAAAAGATGAGTTCCTCTAGGCATAGGCAAGAGGCTGGATCCGGTTCATGATTCATGAATTAAGCGAGTTGACCCACAAGTGAACCGATCAAAAGTAAAACAATGATGAGTTCCTCTGGGCATAGCACCCCTATTTTTTCATTATGTCGTTTGAATTCCTACTTTTCTACTAACAAATAATGAATAATAGTTATATAATCTCACCGTAAAACAATTGTTTTATGTACATTCAAAGTTTAAAGCTGCTGCTAGTTCTACCATCTAAAATGCTAATTTTCAACGTATTTTTTTATAAGCTTTCAAAAAAATCAAAAAATAGTAAAATAAAAATAATCCAAAAAATATATATTCTTGGTATATTTGCATCGTTTTTATTGTTTCAATGTTATTTTAAAAGGAATTTAAATTTTTAAAGATCTTTTAAACGTGTTCGAATGTGTTCGATTTTTAACGTGTTATTTTTAAAACAATTGATTTTTCTCATTGAATCGATATTGATATTATTTATTTTTAAAGTATAAAAAAATAATAAAAATCAAAATTTATAAAAAAAGAAAATTAAAGGACTTGAGAAACCTAGCAATATTTACCTTTAAATATAGGTCTCCACAGCAGACAGAAAAAGGAGGATTTTGAAAATTAGGGAAACACAAAGAAACTGTAAACCTAAACTCATCTACAGACAAGCCACCACCCCCTCCCTTGAGCGAAAACCAGAGAAACCCCTGGCTTTGGGCTTTTGAATTTTCGGCTTCTTCTCCCTTCAGCGGGACAAGTCTTCCCCTTCCCTCTCCATCCCCACAGACCCAACCATCTCCTTCCCTTACTAGATCTTCCCACTTGCCCTCCATCTCTCCAGCCGTGCACCCTTTGGCCAAATCGTCCTATCCTTTCCCTCACCTAAAACAGCCACACGCCAGACCTTCTCCCTCTCAGGTGTTCTTCCCATAGCCACCGAGAGCACCACCTCCATCTCTTGGCCACACCAGAGCTGCTGCTCACTGACATAGGAGACCAGCCCCACAGACGTCGTCTCCAGCTTCCCTCATCCCTGCTAATCCGAGACCCATCTCTCTCTTCCTTGACCAGAATCCAGTGGCAGCCAAAACATAGTACCTCCCACAGACCCGTGACCGTTCCCTGGGGCCAGGAGACACTTACTTCTCCTCCATACCAAGGCCTTCAAGCACTGGCAGATTCGTCCACTGCAACGGCCACTGTCACCGCCAGATCTACAACCATCAAATCTGCCACCTAAAGAAGGAAAGAACAATGAACCAAAAAAAGACAAAAAAGAATAGATCTGAAAAAAGGAGAAAGAACCAAAAACTTTGCTTGTGTTTTTCTTCTTTTGTAGATGGCGATGGCCCTCGCCACCGATAGGGAAGACAAGAGAGGAGGGAGTCATCCCAAATCCACTCATCTCTTGGGCTTTGCTTGCGGCGGTGCATGAATTCACGTGCCGTCAGTGGCGATAGTGAGTGGAGCAAGCACCCGCTACTGTTCCATGACTCAGAAATTCCTATCACTGTTACCGGAATTTTTTTTTTTTGTCTATTTTGTAATATTTTAATTGTATCTATTTTGAATTTTTATTATGTCCTAACATGTAATTAGGAATATGGGAGTAAAAATAGTGAAAACTGATGTGTGGTGTTTGTACTTTCTTTTATTTATGTTTTTAAATGATAAAAACTAAAAGGAAAAAGAAAGAATTAAAAAGATAAAAAATTAAATGTTTTAATTTGCATAGAATTTAGTTTATATTTTAGAAAATATTGTTTTCTTTTGGTATTTAGGATTATGATCTTATACGGAAGACATATTCTTAATATTAAAAAAGTTTGATGTTAGAATTTCTTTATCTGATAAGTTAAGAATCTTCTCAGTGATGAGAACTTTTCTTCAACTTTAGATAAATCATTGATAAAACAACCGTCAAAACTTACAAATCACATCAAATTTCGAAGCAACTTACATTAGGTAGGGTGCGTTAGGGGTGCTAATACTTTCTTTAACTACAATCAGTCTCTTACTGGTGAATCTCTACAAAGACCAGTATATCTAGGTTTTCTAGTAACCCTGAACTAAATACTAGGTAGAAACTTCCAAGAATCAACAAAGAAACGAACAAAAATTGTTATCGACGTCACGCGGGCACATGCGACAAAATGACGACTCCACTAGGGAAGGTACTGTTTCTAACAATATTGGACTCAGCTTTGTGTATTTGATGTGTTTAAGTTTTTGTATTTTTATCTTTTATTAATGTTTTTGTTTCCATGTATTTTATAGAAATGTCTCATGCATCATATGTTTTTATTTTTAAAAGCACAAACAAACTTCTAAGTTAGGTGAGGAATTAGCGATCTACCCTATGACTATTAGTCAGGGTTTAGACACATGAAACACTCAACTCGTATTTGAGTGTCTGCTTAGTAATGGTGGGTATACATGCCTTAACCATTTCTCACAACGCCTCTATATTGTCTTTACGAAGATCATAACAAGACAAATATGAGACCCTTTTGAGACCAAGTAGAAACTTACCCATGTTCATATAATGAATAGAACTTGTCCTTAGGTTGCTATCTTTACTTGCATTAGGACAAACCCTTCTTGAAGCATCTTGAACTCAAGACTTATGGGTGACACAATGATCGTCACTCAAAAAATTTGCATTGTAGAGTTTGGACAAGAATCAAGATTCTTGTTTCATCATGCAAGAGTTACAATCATATATCACCCCTCGAATGGCAAGTTCATCGTATAGATTACATGTTCATATATTTATTATGCATGCACCGGGATTAAAAGTAGGTTCCCCCACCCGAGATCTGCTACACTAGACTGAGAAAAGTTAGAAAATAAAGAATGGGGTCCGAAAGAGGCTCATTGTCTAAAGGAAATTGAGAGTATCAAATGTGAAGAAGCTAGACTCCTTGATCTGCTTAAAAAGTTGTTCCATTTTCCATCCTCTCTGACATGTCATTGAGTGTTGTGTTGTTTCATGATTATCTTTTTGGTGCACATGCCAATAAAAGGCAATAACAATCAAGGTTAATAAATAAACCAAATGTCATTAGTAATATTATTGTTAATAATAATATAATAGTATCATCATCATCATCATCATCATCATCAATGTTTCCTTGTATGTGTTTCATGGACAATATATCTTATTTTCAATCTAAATCTCTTTGATTCATATTTTAAACAAGCCATTTAGATCTAAATCATGCATTTGTAAAAAAAAAACAATTTCCTGCAATCATTCATCAAATTAAAATTATAAAAAAAAGGGAGTAATCATTCATCAAGTTCTAGTAACCTCTATGTCATGTGAGCACGTTTGTTTTGTTTTTCGTGGGATACAAACAGCATCTCCTGCACTAACTTTTCTGGAATGTCCTAAAAACCTTTGGAGTTTTCAATCCTCTCTAACATGTTATCGAAAGCTGTGAGGTTTCATGATTTTTTTTTTATGGACATGCCAATCAAGGTCAATAACAATCAAGGATAATAAAGAAACCAAAGATCATTAGTAATATTACAGTTAATAATAATGATAATAGTAGGACAATTATTACTAACAATGTATCCTTGCATATCTTTTATATACATTATATCTTATTTTCAAACTAAATCTCTATTATTCATATTTTAAACAAGCCAATTATATCTAAATCAAGCATTTATAAAGATTTATTTCTTGCATTCATTCATCAAATTCAAATTACAAAATAAAAAAGGAATAATCATTCTTCAAGTTCTAGTAACCTCTCTGTCGAGGGAGCGCGTTTGTTATTTTTCCTAGGATGCAGACACCGTCTCCCCCCACTAACATTTCTAGCAGGTTCTAAAAAGTTGTTTCGTTTTCCATCCTCACTGACATGTCATCGAGAGTTGTGTTGTTTCATGATTATTTTTTTGGTGCACATGCCAATCAAAGGCAATAACAATCAAGGTTAATAAACAAACCAAAGGTCATTAGTAATATTATTGTTAATAATAATATAATAGTATTATTATTATTAACAATGTTTCCTTGCATGTGTTTCATGGACAATATATCTTATTTTCAATCTAAATCTCTTTTATTTATATTTTAAATAACCCAATTATATCTAAATCATGCATTTATTAAATTTTATTTCTCGTAATTATTCATCAAATTTAAATTATAAAATAAAAAAAAGGAGTAATCATTCATCAAGTTCTATTAACCTCTTTGTCATGTGAGCGTGTTTTTTTTTCTTAGGATGCAGGCAACATTTCCCCACTACCATTTCTGGAATGTCCTAAAAAACAGTGCAGTTTTCCATCCTCTCTGACATGACATGAAAAGTTGTGCAGTTTCATGATTATCTTTTTAGTGCACATGCCAATCAAGGGCAATCATTCATCAAATTAAAATTATAAAAAAAATTAAAAAAAAAAGGTGTAATCATTTAATAAGTTCCAGTATCCTCTCTGTCATTTGAGCGTGTTTGTTTTTTTTCCCTTGGGATGCAGACAACATCTCCCCACTATCATATCTGGCATATCCTAAAAAACTGTGTAGTTTTCCATCCTCTCTGACATGTCATGGAAAGTTGTGCGGTTTCATGATTATCTTTTTGGCGCAGATGCCATTCAAGGTCAATTATAAAATAAAATAAAAAGAGTAATCATTCATCAAGTTCCAGTAACCTCTCTGTCATGTGAGTGTGTTTCTTTCTTTTTCTTGGGATACAGACAATATCTCTCCCACTAACATTTCTGGCATGTCTTAAAAAACTATGCAGTTTTCCATCCTCTCTAACATTTCATGGAAAGTTGTGCGGTTTCATGATTATCTTTTTGGTGCACATGCCAATCAAGGTCATTAACAATCAAGGTTAATAAAAAAAAAAAAACCAAAGGTCATTAGTAATATTAGTTTAATAATAACGATAATAGTAGTACAATTATTATTAATAATGTATCCTTGCATATCTTTCATTGACATTATATCTTATGTTAAAACTAAATCTCTTTTATTCATATTTTAAACTAGTCATTTATATCTAAATCGTACTTTTATAAAAAAATTATTTCATGTAATGATTCATAAAATTTAAATTATATAATAACAAAAGTAGTAATCATTCATCAAGTTCCTGTAAGCTCTCTGTCAGTGAGCGTGCTTGTTTTTTTTTCTTTGGATGCGAACAACATCTCCTCCACTAATTTTTCTAACATGTCCTCAAAAACTGTGTAGTTTTCCATCCTTTTTGACATGTCATCAACAGTTGTACGGTTTCATGATTATCTTTTAGTTGCACATGCAATCAATGTCAATAACAATCAAGGTTAATAAAGAAACCAAAGGTCATTAGTAATATTACTGTTAATAATAATGATAATAATTGTACTATTATTATTAAGAATGTTTCCTTGCATGTGTTTCATGAACAATATATCTAATTTTCAAACTAAATCTTTTTTATTAATATTTTAAATAAGTCATTTATATTTGAATCGTGTATTTATAGAAATTTATGTCCTGTAATCATTCACCAAATTAAAATTATAAGAAAATGAGTAATCATTCATCAAATTCCAGCAACCTCTTTGTCATGTGAGCGTGTTTTTTTTTCTTGGGATGCAGACAACATCTCCCCTACTAACATTTCTGGCATGTCCTAAAAAACAGTGCAGTTTTCCATCTGCTTTGACATGTCATGGAAAGCTGTGTGGTTGGATGATTATCTTTTTGATGCACGTGTCAATCAAGGTCAAACCTTCATCAAGTTAAAATTACAAAATAAAAAAGGAGTGATCTTTCATCAAGTTCATGTAACCTCTCTGTCATGTGAGCGTGTTTGTTGTTTTTTCTTAGGATGTGGACACCATCCCCCCTACAAACATTTCTGGCATGTCCTAAAAAAAATTGTGTAGTTTTCCGTCCTTTCTGACATGTCATGGAAAGTTGTGCGGTTTCATGATTATCTTTTTAATGCACATGCCAATCAAGGTCAATAACAATCAAGGTTAATAAAGAAACCAAAGGTCATTAGTAATATTACTGTTAATAATAAATATAATAGTAGCACAATTATTATTAACATTGTATCCTTGCATATCTTTCATGGACATTATATCTTATGTTTAAACTAAATCTCTTTGATTCATATTTAAACAAGCCATTTATATCTAAATTGTGCTTTTACAAAAATTTATTTTTTCTAATCATTCATCAAATTTAAATTATAAAATAAATAAAAAAGAAGTAATAATTCATCGAGTTCTAGTAACCTCTCAGTCATGTGAGCGTGTTTGTTGTTTTTTTATTTGGATGTGGACAACATCCCACCGCCCCTAACTTTTCTGGCATGTCCTTAAAAACTATGTAGTTTTCCATCCTTTGACATATGATTGAAAGCTATGCAGTTTTATGATTATCTTTTTAATTAACATGCAAATAAAAGTCAATATCAATCAAGGTTAATAAAAAAACCAAAGGTCATTAGTAATATTACTTTTAATAGTAATGATAATAGTAGTACTATTATTATTATCAATGTATCCTTGCTTGCATATCTTTCATGAACATTATATCTTATTTGCAAACTAAATCTCTTTGATTCATATTTTAAACAAGTCATTTGAATCTAAATTGTGCATTTATAAAAATTTATTTCCTGCAATCATTCATCAAATTCAAATTATAAAATGAAAAGAAAAAGAGTAATCATTCATCAAGTGGTATTAAAGTAGGTCAGCATTCAGTTCAATAGCAAATCGTGAAGAGAATTGTGGAGGATTTGGTGACAATCATCCATGTGACGGTGATCAGGGGATGCAAGCTATTTGAGATCAACTAAATCATCGTTAAAGATAGTAGCTTTAGAGGGACAAATGCAAACTGGGTTGGGTGACATCAATATCGGAGTCAATAACCTTACAACCAGGCTTAAAGCATTAGTATTGCACGTAAACACGAACTAGGAAATAATAAAGGCAAGTGCCTAGAATGACGCCAGCGACAAACCTATCCCTGAACTAGTTCATGCAAATCCTCATGGCCAGTATCACAATGGTATTCTTCTAATAAAGAAGATGGACGTAAGGTTGCTAGAAATAATACGTATGATCAAGATTATCATATGAAGGTTGAGATTTCTTGTTTTGGTGGTGATTTAGGAGTAGAGGATTTTCTTGATTGGTTAGTTGAATTTGATTGATTTTATAAGCATATAAGAGTTTCATATTCAAGGATGATAAAAACTATAGGGTTTACATTGAAGCATGGGACCTTAATCTAATGAGATAGGCTATTGGAAACTAGGAGGCAATAAGGTAAAAGACCTATTAAGACTTGGGAGCAGATGAAGCAGTTGTTGAGAGGTAGATTTTTGCCTCTTAATTTAAAAGACCTCTTCCTTAAGTATCAAAGATGTTTATAAGATTCTCAAAACTTGCATGAATATACAACGAAATTTTTGCTCCTAGCCGAGTGAAATAATCTACATGAAACTTGTTGCATGTCGAAGCCAAAATACACATATTATTAAAAATTAGAGTCCCCACCTAGAAATTAAAGGAAACTAAGGATCCTAAAAAAAATAAGCATTAGTTCTAGAGATTCAGGTAAGAGGTTAGCTATGTTTAAGATAAGAACAATGTCACCCATAAAGCATCATATTTTATGAAATGTTATCTTTACTATATGTTCACTTAAATTTATTTTTTTTATTGTCATCAATTATCCTAATTAATTGTTTTTATTATTTTTTATTTTATAAAAAGTTTGACATTAGTCTTCAAATACATTAAGATGTAGACATAAATTCCTAAAAGGAATCTTCATCGAAATTGCTAAAAAATAAGCATAACTAGCATTTGATTTTCACATATGAACATCCATCGTTTTAAAAAAGGACATGTCAACTAAGCCATTTTTAAGATGCGGTTCCATATGAATAATAAAAATTGAATTGGAATTTAGCCCATTCACTATGGTGAATTGCAAAACAAACCCGAAAATCATTATTATTATTCTATGAGCTTTAATAAAACCATGCATATTGACACAACCCAAGTTATCAATTCGTATTCTTGGAAAATATAAGGAAGCATTTGTTATAATTTTTCTTTTGCATTTTGTTTTTGTACTTTTTTATAAGAATGTCACTATCAATAATAATAATAAAAAAATTTGGACTTTCACAAAAATAAAAATAAAAAAATATGTACAAAATTTAAACATATAATTTAGCAATAAAATATTTATTTGGGTTGAAATTGGGCTTGAGCTGGAAAAACTTTAAAAAATACCACTGGACCACGTGGCGCGCATGCACCCACATGCTGGCTATTTCACCAATCTTAGAATTACACCCACGTGCCTTCACTCACCATTTATAACCTGCAAAGGGAGTGAATTAATTTGGCCACCAGCTCCTTTTCTTCTCCTGTTGCCAGGGCTTTTTTTTTTTTTTTTTGTCTCTCGGTGTTTCTTCTCTTTTCAGCTGGGTTGTCGTCGAGATAGTTGGGTTGGGTTTGATTGGTTCAGTTTTAAGAAGTGGGGTCTGCTGGATTGTTCGCGTGAAGGGGGACCTGCCTACTGGTTTCGACAGTGGATCCTAAGGTCTGTGAGAGGGCGGTTTTCATGGTGATTGATAGCTGTAGAACGCATATGGTGGCTCAAGGCTGTGGGATTTGGAAATTATTCTTGAATTTTAAATTTCTTTCACTCCAAATTAAATCAAGTTAAACTATTTTTAAATATTCTCTTCAATTGTTAAAAACTCTCAAACTCAATTTGTTTTTATTTGTGATACTCTATTAATTATTGATCTAATTTCAAACCTCAACTTTTTTTGTATTGTTTTCTTCTTTTGTTTTTTTGACACACAAGAATTAAATACAAAAAATAAAGAAAATAACTAACACTAATTAAAAGATATTTTTCTATTTTTTTTCAAAGTATATACAAAAATAAAAGTAAAAAATTAGATTACAACAAAACTGACCGGCAATAAGTTGCTTGATAAGTAAATGGATTGAAACTTGCCATCAAAGATGGAATTGGGCTACAAAGGAGGGTTCCTGCCACAGAGCCTTCACTACACCATTAAACAGTTTTACCGACGGACTAATTCCGTCGGTCACAGGAATGAAATCCGTCGGTGAAATAATTCCCAACGGCCTCACCGACGGAACACGTCCGTCGGTATAACAGTCGTCGGTAAAACCCATTTCTGTCGCTAATTCTGTCGCAAATAAAAAAAACACACACCGACGGAACACCAACGGTCTTACAGACGGATACACGCGCGCAAAAAAAAAGGTTTCCCGCGGGAACATTACCAACATAATAAATCCATCTGCAATTTCAACGGTAATCACCGACGGACTTACCGACGTATAATCCGTCGGTAATTATGGCATGGCTGGTAATTATTTGGCAACTCTCTGTGGAATACCGACGGATACTATCCGTCGGTATTAATCACCGACGGATATATTCCGTCGGTAATTATGGCATGGCTGGTAATTGTTTGGCAACTCTCTGTGGAATACCGACGGACATTATCCGTCGGTAGGTATGTAAAATATATATATAAAATAATTTTGTTTATAGTAAAAAACCTTAATAAACAAATAACAATGGATTAAACATTAAAAATATAAAAGTAATGTTAAATAATATTCATTACAAATTTAATGTGTTTAAAAAACAAAATTAAACTAGAATAGCGGCGGAGCTGGAGGAGGAGGAGGAGGAGGAGGAGGAGGAGGCTGGTTGTTCCCGGGACCATACGGCCAAAAAGAAGCTGCACAAGTATCGTCACCCATCTTTGATCTCATCTCCATGACTATTTGACGGAGCTCATCATAATTCGTCGAGAGTTGTTGATATTGTTGTTTCAACGCAATGAACTCCTCAGACTGGGTGTTTGATACTGATGGAGAGCTTCCAACGGTTGAGACACTACGAGCTGAACGCAAGTTTTCAGCTGTAATGTTGGAGAGCCCGTAGACCCGATTTTTATTGGATCCACCAGACGATCCCACCTCCATCCACAAATCTGGATCGAAATCTGGATGGGTCGACGGATTGTCCCCATATCTCTCCCTCAACCGGCTATTATAGGTCTCCTGAAAATTCCGTCGGTAAAAAAATCATCAAATGCAATTCAAGATGCAATTCAAGAAAATAATAACTTACAAAATAAAATAAATGAACGAACATACCACAAAGTGCTGAGCACGGTTGTCCACGAACTGCTGCACCCCCTTTTGGCGGTCTTGACTCCGCACATGCGTCTCTACAAACAGCTCCATTGGACTCGGTTCACGTCCAAGAGACGCAACCTGTAAGGAAAAAATAGGTTGAAAGTTAAATATATTATAAGGAACGACAAATTAATTAACGATATATTTCATTAAAATTAATCTTACCATCCGCTTTGCATGTGCGCTGAATGGGACGGATCCGCCAGTGTGCGTGGTCACCTAACCATGAATTTGCCGGTTCCGGTTGTCGGCGCTGGACTGTGAGCGCAGTGAGAACCGCTCTGAGGTCACGTGCTCAATATATGCCGTCCATATTTCCCCCGAGATGAATGGCGGTTTGAATTCCTGCCAAACCGCCACCTCATTCCATCCTTCAAGACCGTTATCCCTCGCATGTCTTTTTGATTTTTTTTGGGTGTCATACCAAAAATCACGCAACCTACTTCCATAGTAACAAATTAGAATTTAAAACATAAAATTATAAAACAAAAATAAATATTATTTTCGATGTTACCTAGTTGCCGCGTGATTCTCCCATACCCTCCTCACAACATTGTTGTCCGCCCTATCCCACTCAAATTTGTTCTGTGTATATAAATAATTCATATAAAATAAGAATAGTACAAGATATAAAATTATAAAAATAATTTATTAAAAATAAGCTGGAAATTAAAAATTAACACCGACCTGAAATCGCCTAAACCATGCATCGATATTAGGTTTCCACTTAGGATGTCTGGAAACCTGGCTCCATTGACACAATGGAATCTCCATCGATGATTTAAACGCCAATGTTATAGTCCTTGCAGCCTCAATGTTTGTGAACCTGAAATTAAATAAAAGTAGTAATATTAATTAGTTGTTCATAAATTATGTTATAAGTAT
>Ga0325414_1000562_pt1 | contig 30998 bp, 20 predicted proteins | sample PopdelMetagenome_8_FD_206183 | JGI IMG/M metagenome (GOLD analysis project Ga0325414, IMG submission 206183) | Populus deltoides microbial communities from Bellville, Georgia, United States - Leaf-PdKOR-R3 | ecosystem: Host-associated > Plants > Phyllosphere > Phylloplane/Leaf | place: USA... | reverse complement strand
TCTGATTTGCATCATTGTTTCAATTCGTAATACATTTAAATTGTGTCATATTTCATTTCACAACATGTATGTGCCATTTTAGTTTTTGAAATATTCAATTATTCTAATCAAATACATGTGTTCTCTTAACATATAATTTTCCTTTTCAACTTTTTATATGGTTAATTGCTTAGTTTGATCTCTCGAAATTTGTACTTATCATTATCATGTTTCATCGTCTCATTTTTTTTTCATATAACTCGTACTATTATCCTTCACACTATTTTGACTCATTTGTAAAAGATTCAAGGCTGACATTTTACTCTGACATATGATTTCCAATGGAAACCTTCCTAATTAATAGAATTTCAATTAAGCTTTTTTTATACAAGCCCCATACAACTTTCGTCCTACCATTTCTGCCTTAATCCTCTTTTCTTTAGGAGTTTCGGGTTTTCCTTCCTTTTGTTTTTTCTAAACCCTCTAAAGAAAACACAATTTATATTGTATTATTTTTCTTATAATAAAATATTAGGGTTTTACATTCTCCCCTTATAATATAAATTTTATCCCTGAAATTTAATTTTCTTACCTTAGTCGTTAAACAAACTTGGGTGTTTTCTTTTCATCTCATCCTCTCTCTCCTATGTTTTTCCTCAACTTGTGAGTTCCTGCATAACACCTTTACCAAAGGAACTTTCTTGTTCCTTTACTCATTTTTTATTTTATCCACAATCCTTATCGGTTTCATTTCCACTGTTAAATCCTCTTGAATCTCCATTAGAACTTGTGGCAATATCCATGAGGGATTTACCATAGACTTCTAAAATAATGACATGTGGAACACATCATGCACCTTTGAATCATTGATGGTAATTCCAACTAATAAGCTATTGGTTCAATTTTCTTTAAGACTTTGTATGGGCCTATATACTTTGGTGTTAACTTACCCTTCACCTTAAATCATATGGTATTCTTCTATAGCACAACCTATAGAAATACTAAATCACGCACCTCAAACTTTAAGGGTATCTTTTTATTATTAACATAGCTCTTTTGTCTATCTTGATCCATTTTCAATCTTTCTTTGATCACATTTACCTTGTTTGTGGTAATCTATACTAACTTAGGCCTGAACAACTTTTTATCTACTATTTCCTTCTAGCACACTAGGGTTAGATGTTTCCTCTCGTACAAAGTTTTTTAAAAAAGCCATCCTCATTATAGCTTAATAGCTATTATTGTATGTGAATTTCTGACACGATCAAAGAGTTGATGTCTTATCCCAAGTGCAGGAGTGTCACAATAATAAATAACCCGGCAAGACCAGGGTCGAACCACAGGGAGGTGAACTATATAAATTATAATAACAACAACAACAACAACAACAACAACAACAACAACAACAACAACAACAATGATGATGATGATTTAAAGAGGACTTTGAGATATAAGATTATTAAAGAGGATTAAACAATGATAAAAACAAATGTCAAGGTTAGAGGGTTCACTAATAGTATTAGAGATACGTAAAATATAAACTCTTTATAAATTATCAACATGATCATATTAATCATCTTATTTACATAATACCATACTTACAAATTTTATCAAGCATTCATGATGCTAACTTATGTTGACAACAAATCAAGTTCCTCTCATAATAACGATGTCGGCCGAAAACTATGAAGGATCAAGTATTTGATGTACCAAGTGTTATACAACACAAATCTAGATTAACCATTTAACAAGCAAGGTATTAAGGATTAATAAGATAAAAAAGATAAGACATGTTAATAGCAACTTGTTTGGGATTTAAGCATTGAAGTCCATGTTGAGTTCATATTATACTTATTCTAACACCATTAGTGAAACCTTGTCACCTTGACATAATTAACTTAGCTAGATATAATAAAGAAGAAGAACATAAATAAACAAGATAAGAACATAGTTTACTAAGTATAGTAAAGGAAATGAAAAACATAAACAAGAGATTAATGAAAATAAAACTTAAGCGTTACAACAATAAAGAGAGAGCAAAAACGTGATCTTGATCTTAGAACCAAGATTGCTAAATGAATGGCAAATACCTCCTTTTATAGGCTAAAATTCAGAATTTTTCATTTGGTAATTGATTATTGATGTAGTGGTCAACTATTGATTTAGTGGACTTGGTGGACAGCAGCACTCAAGCACTTTAGCTGGATGAAATGACATTGATCCATTCAGAATTTGGCAAAGTGTTCTTCATAAAAGTTGTTGGAAATCATCTTATCTTTCCACCCATAAGATTTCAGAGCATTTGGATCACTAGAGCTCGCGATATGGCTAAAATACTGAGTAGTTCTGTTGGTGGACGTGGTGGATAGACCTCAAGCTCTTGTCTGGACGAAATGTCATTGTTACCATCCGAATTTGAGAAACTCTTCTTCATGAAAGTTGTTGGAAATTGTCTTTTCCTTCCATTCATCAAATGTCACATCATTTGGCCATCTAGAACTCCAGATATGGGTAAAATTCTAAACAGTGTTTGGGCTGGATTACAGGATAGATTCTGACTTCTCTTTTGTGGCCAAACTTTGAATTTAAAAACGGCAGATTTGGGTCTTACACTATTCATGAACATTGTAGGCCTATTTCTTAGATTTCCATCCATATAAATTAAACTTTAATCCAAGATCTACAGCTCCAAATATGACCCAATAACTGAACAGTGTTCCAATTTGAATTGAATCGGCATCTCCTTTTTAAGCTTAGCCGTTTCTTTGTCCTTTCACTTTCAATAGTTAATCACATCAATCAATCCTTTGAATTGTGAGATATGCCTGCATTTAAAATGAACATTTACTATAAATTAAAGCTATCTTATATTATTAGATCTGTTATTATAAAACATGATCTAGTTAAGGAGTCATTGATACTTCAAGTGCAAAATGATGATATAAAACCTTGATAAAAAGCACTTTTAAGTACTAATCAATTCCACCAAAGGTAAGTGATCTTTCCACTTCCCTCTAAACTTTAGAATACAAGCCCTTAACAAATCCCTAAAACTTTGTATAGTATGCTTGGCCATAATTAAGAGGTAAACCTTGGATCTCTATTGAATACAATTGTCACCAACACCCCATATAATCTTACCACCTCGTCTACAAATAACTTTGTCAATTTATCACCTGAATCAATCATTCTCATCGGTAAAAACAATGTAAACTTGGTTAATTGATCTACAATTACCTAAATGATATCATTCCCCTTCCTATCTTTTGGAGACCTTGAAACAAAGTCCATGAAGATATCTTTTCATTTCCATTCTAGATTTGAGAGGGGTTGTAATTTCCCTACGGGTTTTTTTATGTTTAATCTTCACCTGTTGATAGATCCCACAATTAGCTACAAACTCTACTACTTTCTTTTCATCCACGACCACTAATAGAACCCCTTTAGGTCTTTGTATATTTTGGTGCTTCTGGGGTGCATTGCAAACATAGATTTATAAGTCTTTGTAAGCAATTCTTCCTTTAAAGCCTTATCATTCGGTACATAATTTTGTTTCGTCATGGCCACTATGTCATTCTTTAACACTTGGAAAGGCGTTTATACACCCAAAATTATCTTATTCTTCACCCACTCTACCTTCAAATCTTTCTCTTGAGCCTCTAAAACTTTATCTCTCAGTATCAACCGTATATTAACTTATGCTAACAATATTCCTTCAAACCCCATAGTCAATTGTGCACACATTCCTTTTAATTACTCTAACTCATTTTCTCCCGATCTGATCTTTTTATTGCCTTTCATTCTAATCTTCTGACTTAATGTATCAACTACTGCATTAGCCTTTTCAAGATGATACTCAATGATATAATTATAATTTTTAATCAACTCTAGCAAACATCTTAATGTCTCAAACTCTTATGGTAAATAAACATTTATACCAGAATGTCATACAAGTAATGTCTCTAGACTCGTAAGGTAAACACTACTACCGCCAATTCCAAGTCTTGCACCAGGTAATTCACCTTATGAGTTTCCAATTATCTCAATACATATGATATAAACTTTCCATGTTACATCAACACACATCATAAACCCTTTTTTAGTGCATTATTATCCACCAAAAACCCCTCGGTTCCCCAAAAAAAAGCCAATATAAAGGGCAGTTGTGAGCCTTTTCCTTAACTCTTTAAAACCCTCTTCATATTGTTTGGCCCACTCAAATTTCATTTCTTTACGAGTCAAATGGGTGAAAGGGGAAGCAATAGTAGCATCCTTCTATGAAACTCTAAGCCAAGAAAACTTTGGATTTTCATTATAGTCACCGACCTTTTCCATTTCAAAACAACTTTAACTTTCCTTAGATCCACCATTATTTCTTCTGCTGACATGACATGCACTAAAAAAACCATCTTTCTTAGCCAAAATTCACACTTATCAAATATGGCATGCAACCAATTTTCCCTTAACACTCATAATACACTTTTCAAATATTTCTCATGTTCCTTATATCGACTTGAATAAATTAAGATATCATCTATGAATACCTCTACAAACTCCCAAAATGATCTAAATACCTTGTCCATTAAATCTATAGACATTGCAAGAGCATTTGTCAGCTCAAAAAGCATTACCAAGAACTCGTAATGACCATATCGAGTTCTAAATGCGATCTTTTAAATATCATATTCCTTAATCCTTAGTTGATAATACCTCAACCTCATATCTATTTTAGAAAATACTATCACTCCCTTCAACTAATCAAAAAAATCATCTATCCAAGGTAATGAATATTTATTCTTTATAGTTACCCTATTTAACTATTGGTAATCAATATATTGACTAAGGGTTTCATTCTTTCTTTTCACAAACAATACCGGGGCTCTTTAAGGTGAATTACTTAGGTAAATAAAACCCTTACCCACAAGTTCTTGCAACTGCACCTTCAACTCAAGCAACTTAGATAGACCCATTCTATATGGTAACTGAGTTATGAGTGTCATCCCAGGTAATGCATTAATAGTCACCTCCACTTTTTTTTTCTAGAGGTAATCCTGACAATTCTTCTAAAAATACATATAAAAATTCCTTTACTATAGGAATACTATTCAACTTAGGACTCTCTTTCCCTGACTTTATTACGAAAGCTAGATAAGCTTGACACCCTTTTCTTAAACATTTGCTAGCGGCCATTAGCGATATCACATAGTTTGGTATCACTCTCTTTTCCCCTTTAAAATGTCACCTTCTTGCCATCATCTCCTATAAATGTTAATGCTTTCATAACACAATCCATCTATGCCCTATATACACTCAACCAATCAATTCCTAGTGTAATGTCAAAATCAAATATCTCTAATGGAATTAAGTTTAACCTCATTCTTTTTCCCTCAATTGACACTACACACCCTTTACATACATATTCAATGTCTACCGACTCATCTAAATGTATACTAACTACTATTTCTCTTTCCAATATACCTTTATCAAAGTTCAATATATTTATATTTCTAGATGCTACAAAAAAAATAAGTAGCTCCCAGATCAAACAAAGCATAAACTAAATGCAAATTTAATTCTATCATACTTGCCACCACCTCAGTTGCAGTTCTAACATCCTCGTATGTTAGATGATAAACCATCCCTTAAGTCTTTTCTTGTTATACTCTGGGCCTTCCCTATATAGTACTGTCCCTAACCGAGTAGGTCCCCTAGGCGTTATCCATAGTCACCGACTGTTGATGACTCTGTGCTGGAAATCAAGATCCATGACCCATCATCCTCAAAGGGCATTCTTTTTTAAAATGCCTTATCTCTCCACAATAGAAACAACTTGTCCCTAGATGTTTGCAATCCTTCCACTTATACCCCCCTCATGCCTGTAAATAGAACATTTGCCCGCTATTACCGCACAATCTTCAGGATGTTTTTGGTTGCACTTGTCACACAAGGGAAAAGATGACACTCACTGTCTCATAAAACCCCCAGCTAAATTAGTCATTGGACGAATAGGCACCCTAGAAAAACCTTAACCACTAGATTGTACTGATTTTACTAAAAACCTACTAATATCAAAGCTTCCCCATTTTTTATTGAACTACCAAAAAAATAATTCACTCTTTCCTTTCTTAGGTAGAGGTAGGTGCCTAGTAGAAACCATCATGTCTTTTTTTTCCCAAATCTAATTTGTTTCGCATCATAATTACCCTAATTTTCCCTTTGCAACACAACCTTCAAAGATTGAGTTGCCTCAACTAACTCCCTTATAGTTTTGAGATGTAAAGCAATTAGTCCATTTCTAAGTTCATGTCAGACTCCATCTCCTAGTCTATCAATCCAATATTGCTCAGTCGATATTATAGTAGTAATAAATATAGAGGGGTCTTAGAACCGCCTCTCATATTTCAATATTGACATGTTACCTTGCCTCTGTGCTAAGAACTCCTGTTCTTTATCTTGACGATGTCGCATCATAATTACCCTAATTTTTCCTTCGCAACACAACCTCCAAAGATTGAGCTATCTCAACTAGCTCCCTTATAGTTTTGGGATATAAAGCAATTAGTTTATTTCTAAGTTCATGTCAGAGTCCATCTCCTAGTCTATCAATCCGATGTTGCTTAGTCGATACTATAGTAGTAGCAAACATAGAAAGGCTTTAAAATTGCCTCTCATAATTCAATATTAACATGTTACCTTACCTCGGTGCTAAGAACTCCTATTCTTTATCTTGACGATGTTGTCAGGAGTAAATTCATGTTTCAAATTCAAACTTAAAGTCACCCTAAGTCAATAGCTCTCTTAATCTTCTCCCTCTCATCATGGCCCACCATGAATAGGCATCATCTAATAGTAATTGTGCCACATAAGATACTTGTACATTTTGTGGTACTAATGTTAGTTTAATATGTTATATAGCCAATCGGTTGGTTACACGTGACATAATTATATTCATATAAATATATATTTATTATTAATAAAGGCTTAATTTATATTTAATATTAATATAATATTAGATTAATAAATCTAATATTTGATTTATGAATCTAGAGTAAAAATAAAATCCACATGATAAAAAAGCTTTGCAAAGGAAATTATAAAGTTGTTATAATTATGATATTCCTATTTCATTAAAGAATTGTTCCTAATATATTCCTAATTGATGCTCTCTTAAATATTGTATATTTATTAGAGTTGTAGAGACTGGTACATATTATGTTCTTTCCTTTATGAAAGGAAGCGGTTGTTCTCATAAGTTATGGTATAAAAGATACCTAGAACTAATATATATGTGTTTGTCATAAGACAAGTACACTAAACTAACCCGCATGAGAATTCTATATGGAGAGATCACTTATGTCTACGGAAAGACTCATGTGATGGTTGTGTAAGTGATCCTTAGATTTGAGATCACTAGCTTATCTTATATATAGAATGTTATACTTTGATCTAGTTACATGCTATCTTAATTGAGATAAGGAATGGGCATACATTAGGTATAACATAAACTATATAAAGATACTTGGGTGATTAAGAGAGGATTCATCACCCTAGGTGAATTAGGAAAAAATTTAATTCTGTTCTCAAACATAATTGACTAAGAAATCCTTGGCTAAGGTAGAATGAGATATGAAAAGAATTTCAAATCTTATTCAAAAGATCAATGAATATTATGTAGAGAACAAACATGATTTAACATGACAGACATACTTCATGCTTTAATGTTAAATCGAAACATTATTGCTGAAAAAATATTAATTACACTGAGAAATCGGTCACTAACAGGTTAAGCCAAACTACTAATAATGTTTATAATATTTAAGGCATCTTAATAAGTTGTTAGACAATGCACGTGATCTTTAAATATAAATTAATCAATTGTTGAATTGATAATAAATTAAATTATTTAATTTATTTAATTATAATTATAATTTATATTTGAGGCACCACATTAGAAACCTAATGAGTCACACACATTAAGAATCATTAGTCAGAAATTAAACTAGGATGATTTAATTAGGTATGATTTAATTAAAATATATTTTAGAAATTAAGAACTAGAGTATAATTAATACATAGATTATATTTCTAGACTTGACAAAAATAAATTAAGAACTTGATTGAGTAAATTTCTAAAATTATCCTATATTAATATATGTATATTATTCAAGAGGCAAATTTATATTTTTCCAATTTATATGATTTTTCATATTTCCTTATAAATAATAAGTTATGCCTCTTCTCACTAATGATTGTCTGTTAGACAAAAAAACTATGTAAGTCATATAATAAAGAGATAACGCTCTAGGCATAGCAATCATTCTCTCATAAATAGGGATTTAGAAGATTTCTCACTGGTGGTTTGTGTGGGTTACCATTGAAAGCCGGACAATTGGACGACTTATGGTTTGCAACAACCCAACCTTCAAAGAATTATTCAAATCTCTAAAAAACTCTAGATCTGTCTAACGAGATCCTAGGGACTCTTGAATAATTTATTTTATTCTTTCTACTACGTGTATGATATTCAAGAATCTAACAATAGTAGCGGAGCCAAATCGCATACTCAATTGTTATTGGAATTAATTAGAAATTTATTTTATGTGTAAAAAATAAATATTTTTTTTTCAAAAGTGGTCAGATTTTTCTCTCAATGACTTTTTAAATCAAATAAAAAAACATAAACTCTAATCGATTATTGTTCCGGCCAGATCAAATCTGGTTGAATTCTAGATTTTATGCCTAAATTCCAGCAACTAAAAAAAAAGGAGGGGTTAAACGTTGTCAGTGGCAATGCTATCCCCTAAAGCACTTGCTATAGCAACGCACCTAGCAAGGCCGCAACGTGATCTGACTGCACCAGCAACCGTTACAAATTTGCAACAACTGCAGGATGAAGAAGAAAACCATTTTTTGGTCTTTAAGGTTTTGAGAAATTACCTCCTTACCTCTGCCCCTTTTTAATTTTAAATATTAGGCTTTTAAGTTTGTATATTGTGAATATAACCCTAAAACTTTATGCCTAATGACAATTTAGGATCTTAAGGTAAATTATGAATTTACCCTCTATAAATAAAATTTAGATTTTATACCCTAAAGTAAATTAATTGTAGAATTAATTTTCCTAATAGGATTAAGAATGAATTAAATTGTTTAATTCATTTTTTTATTTTTATAATATCCTAATGGGATTAGAATTTATTTAATTAAATATTAGAAAAATATTTTTTTTAATTAAATGAGAGTTTTTTAAGTCGAAAAGTTTTTTTGTTTGGGAAATTATCAAATTGGATTTTATTGAATATTTCTAAGTGTTAGAAATATTATTTTAAATTGCACATAAAGCCAAAATTAGAATAGCATGGAATATATTTTTAATTATGCATATTAAAATTTTTTATTCATGATAGGTGATTATAGACATTAAAAACTAATGTGACTATACTTTTATTTTGATTTATTTTGAGTTGTTAAGTTACTCAAGATTGGATAAATTAAATAGAATCCTAACCCATTAGGAAAATCTAAGTGAGATTTCCTGAATTAATAAAGAGAGCTATTAATTTGCAAGAAAATAGTGGAAGACCAAATTAGAATTAAAAACCTTATCAAAATTTGGAATTTAAATATGTAAACATGAAACTAATACTCTTTATCTTTATATAAATAAGTTAGATAAAAATGAGTAGTGACATCTATATGCAGCACAAATTGACTAGACCAAATTTCTGAGATTGACACTTAAATGTGAGAATTGTTCTCAAGTAAGAAAATATGTTATATATCTAGAAAATCCAATTCTAAATGTCCTTGCTGAGGATGCTAAAAAAGAAGTTAGGAATTAAGATCAGTGTCATATTAATGACAATGAACAGACTGCTTGTGTGATATTAGCTAGTATGTCACCTAAACTTTAAAAGTAGCATGAGCATATGGATGCCTATACTATGATTATGCATCTTAAAGAATTGTTTGATGAGATCAATAGGACTGAGGTATAAGTCCTCTAAGGAATTGTTCCGCTATAAGATGATAAAGAGTTCTTTAGTGAACACCCATGTTTTGAAATTGATTGGCTATATTGAGAAATTAGGCCAATTGAGTTTTGTCATGGACCATGAGTTAATTGTTGACTTGATCTTGTAATCATTACCCCAAAGCTTTTCGCAGTTCAATATGAACAAGTTAGATAGTACATTGCTAGAATTGCTTAATATGTTTATAACTACTGAAGAGGCTCTTAAGAAGGAAAAGGACCAAGTTCTTCTAATTCAGTCTTCTAGAATGTTTAAGAAAAATGATAAGAAGAATAATGGTATTGTCTCTAAAGCAAACAAACCTACTGAGGGCATCAAGAAAGACAAGGGCATGTGTCATCGTTGTGGCAATGAAGGACATTGGAGGAGAAATTGCAAGGAATACCTTGCAACCATGAAGGCAAAAAAGCTTAATGAAGCTTATACTTCAGGTATGTTTATAATTGCAAATTATCTTACTAATTTGCTTTGTAGTTCTTAGGTATTGAATATTGAATGTGGTTTTCACATTTACAATTACATGCAAGAACTAAAGAAAATTACAAGATTAGTTGAAGGTAAAGTGGACCAATGACTTAGTAATGAAGTAAGGTTTGTTGCATTAGCTCTAGGAATTAGTTATGCATTAGTTGTAGGAACTAGTTATTTTGTTTTGCTTAATGGGTTGATACTAGAACTTTATAATTTTTATTTTGTTCCTATATTTTAAGACATTTTTTTCATTTTATTTAGTATTAAATGGATTTTAAATTTATTATTGAGGACGAATATTGTTCTTTTATAATAATGATATTTTTATAAATCTGGTAATTATACGAATGATTTATATATACTTGAATTTAAAATGCTTAGGTTCAATATAAACTGTAATAAAATTGAAATACAAATTGGAATAGATATTAAGAAACTTCAATTGGATCGAGGTGGTTAATATTTGACCAAATATTTCAAGGAATATCAAAAAAAAAAAGAGATTCTTTATACATTTTAGAACATTACATCCATATGAAATATATTTCCAAGGCTAAAACATTGGATGTTTAGTCTGAACCTTAAAAAAACAAAATCTTTATAAATTTAGTAAGACATGTCATGCAAATAAAGACCTTTCATGGAAACTGTGAATAACATGTTGCTCATAATTTATGAGTCAAAAAATTATTTGGAAATAATATATGATATTTATTCCAAGAAATGACTTGAAGCTATAAACTTCATGTACTAACTAAGTTTGGAACTTGGTTGATCCACCTGAAAGGATAAAACCCAATAGATCTAATTTTGATGGTATAATCAACAGATTTGATTTCATAAAAAATATGGATAAACTTTGTGTTTACAAAATGTTAGTGTGAGTAGTGTCGTTTTTCTAATATTATATGTAAATGACATATGATTGTTACAAAATGAAATTATAAAGTTGTTATAATTGTTATGAGATTCATATTGCTTCAAAGCATTATTCGTAAAATGTTCTTTGCTGATGCTCTCTTAAATACTTGGCATTTGTTAGAGTTGTAGAGACTGATACATATTATGTTATTTTTTTTAATGAAAAGAAGAAACTGTTTTCATAAGTTGAGGTATAAAAGATTCATAGAACTAATATGTAGGTGCTTGTCATAATATATGAACACTGAATCGACCTGTATAAGAATTCCATATGGAGATATCACTTATGTATATGAAAAAGCTCATGTGATAGTTGTGTAAATGACCCTTAGACTTGAGATCACCATTTATGTATATGGTTGGGGTGGTGGATCAAGATTTTTAAAATCCAGTTAATTTGATCCAATTAGTATATCTATATTTCTTTTTTTTTTTATAATTTATGGAATGAGCATTTATTTTTATTTTATTTAGAAATATTTTGACTTCAAAGTTTTTATTAGTAAGCTTCTTATTAGATTTCTCTAATATAATAAAAATAACTTGTTGTTTTGCTAGAGAGAAAAAAGAGATAACTAGAATTTAATGGTAATGCAATGTATAAAAATTAGATTAAACATTGGAGATGTCATGAAACTTATAATCTATGTTGAATGTCCGTTTTTAAATAAGAATTCATGAAAATTAGGAATATAAATCCAGCACGCAATTATTTATAATATCCATAAAAAATTTAGTCAAATCCAATATATTAAACCTGCTATTCAAGATAAAATTAAATAAATCAAATTTATAGTTTATAAAATATTAAAAATTTAATTAGATATAATTATAGATTTAAAGTCGACTTAATTATATCAATTAACTCCTCCAATGAAAAAAAAAAGGTTTCGCTTTGTGTTCTAAGTGGTTCTCTTTTCTTCTCTAGTGTGTATTATATCTTACATGAAGGGTATTTTTAGTGGCTTTCATGTAATTTTTAAACCCATGGGAAGAAAATGTAATATAATGCAAACCTCGGAAGGATGAAAGTGATTTTTCCTTATTAATATCATTGTTAATTAATCTAATTAGAATAAATAAAGTGCCACGTTTCAGAAAATCAATAGTAAAAACATTTTTATTTTCTTTTATTAATAACTCCTCAGTCCTCACCCTTCTTCTCTTTTCTTCACTCATGTCCAATCTTGTTAAAAATGATTCAGAATGTTTTTAATTATTTTAATTTTTTTTTAATTTTCCCTCTCTTTCTTATATTATATGTCGAGCAAAATATTTGTATTAAAAAATTCTCTCCACACTGTCCCAAACGCCAAAACCGAAACCAAAAAAAAAAAAAAAAAAAACAATGGCGGTGGCGAATCCAAACGCTGCCTCTGTGCCTCCTCCACCCGACTACGACGTCGAGTTTCGTAGCTTAGCAGACGACGCCTGGTACAGCGTTTGCACGGTTCTCGACGGCGAGAAACTCACTATCAAGTACCAAAATTTCAGTGACGACGACGACTCCATTTTCGAGGTGAAGAATTTCAAAACTTTGGAGGAACTAGAGAGCTTGAAGGACCGGTTCCGCCCTATTTCTGCTCAATTGCAGGACAACGAGTGCCACAAAGTGGTCAGAGGTGTCGTTGTTTGCGCCTCTCATTCCTTCGATGGCTCTGACAACCGCTTTTACGACGCCGTCGTCGATGATGTGAGTCTACTCTTAATTTTCTAAGTGCGTTTTTTATTTATTTATAATTTGACAAAAAAAAATGGATTTATTAGTTGATATGATTTGTGTTTGTGTGTGTGTGGTTGCTGAGTTAATACCATGTTTAATTAGATTTGAAGATTGTTTTTCTGGTCAGGATTTGGTATTTTATTTTTTTATACTATGAGAGAGAGAAGAGAATCTTTTGATATTCTTAAAAAAAAGTCTTGCTCTTTTTCCCACGTTCATCTTTACTTGTATAAATTTGCATCTCTTCTTTTGTCCTTGCCCAGATGCTCATTTGTTTTGTTTTTTATGCTTACGATTAACATTTGAAGACATCAAATTTGTGTTCATTTTGATTTCATTAGGAATGGATTGGATAGGATATAAAGTGTTCAAATAACTTAATTTCATTATTCTTAATCACCTTTGCACGCCAACAATAGTGCGCTTGAGTTTGACGAGAAAAATTAAATTGATCAGTGTCATGAACCATTTTCATATCATGGTTATCTAATTAGGCTCTTTAATTTGTAGATGAATGAGTTTATCCAAATGAATCTGCTTCCATGGAAACGAATTAGAATTGCTCTCTTATTGGGAGGGGGGAAGAAGACAAAGGAACTGTAAATGGTGTGGCTGTACTAATGCCCATTTTCTGCTTCCACCACCATGGAAATGATCATACTACTATCTGAAGCCTGTGTTATGATATGATTGCATTTAGTCTCCGGGTCTAGGGAACTGGCTATGAGTTTGAAAATGGACTACAGACATCTAATCATTATGTGAGATAGTGGATAGAACAATAGACTATATAATCAGGAGAGAGAGGAATAGACGCATGCATCAAACTGGAACTGCTACTGTCAAGACCTCATTAGAGCTATTATCCAGGTTGTTCATCTCAGAATGGCAAGCTCTGCAATTCTGCAGGAGGCAAAAAGTAATTTTAGTCTAGAAGATTATTGTACCAAGTGGAATTTTACGTGATTAGTGTTTCTTGTTATAAGTTCTTTTAGTTTGCTTACATTCTACTCCTATAGTTGTAGCAATTCTATTGTATTTTATTGGGGTAGTTCCCTTTTGGTTCCTTTTTGGATGAATGAAGAAATACTAAAAAAAAAATTAGCTTCAGAATTTTGGTTTTGTCATTCACTATCTGAATAGCTTTCTAATAATCTGTAGAAAAAAATGGGAAAAATATAGGCATACCGATGGAAGATGCTCTAGTAGCTCCTAAAAATTATTCTAGCTATTAGTGGTTGACAGGTGCTCTTTTTGGTAGGTGGTTCATAAGGAGCATTCATTTGAACAGGGAGGAGAAATGTGTTCGTGCACATTTATCGTGATCATGCAGCATGGTCCAGTCGCTGGGTGTTTTGCTAACAAAACAATTGAAAGCCTCTGCCTTGTACAGTCCTATGCTTGCCTTGATCCTAATTTACAGCTTTTCTTGAAGATGGTGAAGGAAAGACTTCAAAATGAACCTTGTGTACTTGAGAACAAGAAGTCAGCCACAAGCTTTGCTAAATGGCTTAACCAGGCAAGTTATTGTATTTGTGATATTTCATGATTACCATGTCTAAGCATTTCTTTTTTGCAGAATACTAAGTGTGCCAAGCAGTCTCCTTGTATGAAACGTCCACCTGATGGTTTGTCTCTTAATCTCTTCTGCTATAGAAACTTATGTAGAATTGAACAATGTGCTAACTTTAACTACTTGGACTCTGCTTGAGTTTTTCTTTTAATTCTCTTACCACTTCAGCTTCTGATAGTAATTTTAACTATGCAATTGCTCTTTGTATTTCTTTCGTCTTTATAGCACCTCTAATATGTTCATTACGTTTTCTATCAATTCATTCATGGATTGAATCTGATCAACTACTAACAATCTTAATTTTTGTCATCTTGTCATGATCAACTGTTACTCTACACATTCAATATTTCCTTCTTTGTATTTGATGTAACTCACTAGTTCTTTTTCTGTTATCCCCTGCATCTCACTATTTTTTTTCTCTTTTTTACACTAGAGGCAAAGAGTAACAATCACAGTGATTGGTCTAGGGATGACAATGACCTCGGAGGCTGTAGCTCTGTGTTTTTGATTGACAATTTAGATAAAGATCTATCTCCTTCAACAATTGTGGAATTCATACACTCACGCACTTCACTCTCAGTTCAAGCATGTGTCTTCCCAAGCATGTCATCAGAGATGTACACACAGGGGGCCATTGTGTTGAATTGCAGAAAGAATCTTGAGAAATTGTCCAAATTTCTAGATTGTCAAGACCATATTATCATGTCAAAGAGAGGAAGGTATGTATTGTGATAAGTAATCTGATTGACTTTATAATTTGCTGTATAGTGGAGTTTAACTAAATGTTTGCTGTTATTAATTTTTCTGTCTTTGTTTTTTTCCTCATCAATAGTTCTTTGAAACATTATACCTTGCATCTTAACAAGCTATGAACAAGGGCTTTTAATTGTTCAGATCTCGAGCATACCAAATGTTTCAACATGTATTATTATGTTGTTGACTTTCCATAATGATATCTGATGTTACTTGAATTGAAAACCTGACCAGATTTTCTACTTTATTGCGTGTCTGTATATGAGATTTGATGGAGAAGCTCATTGAAGTTTGACTTTTTGGTTTCAGTATCTTTGCTTTATTTGTCAGACATTTATTCAATTAGTGTTGATAACCTAATTCATATCTGCAGGCCGTGGGTGGTAACTGAGAATCTGTCTGGGTATGATTCATTTGCAGTGTCAATTCAAAACTTGATGCATAAATATCAGGCAAGCTTTGCACAAGTTTCTTTTTCTGTATTAGGCTAAATGGTTTAGGTACATGTAGAGGATGTCGCAGATACTTTGGTATGTGAAGATTTTTCTGCCGCCTTGAGTTCTAGAGGTTGCATGGTCATATGGGCAGCATTTTCCTCCTTGAATGTGTGCAAGAAAATGAATAAAAGAGTATTTTGGCAGGTTTCATCTTTTATATTGGCAGGTTGCTTATGATAGTCATTAGCTAGTATAAGAATCAAACTTCAGTTTTCCATTCATGTTTGATAGGAACTTAAATCCTGCACCATCATAATAACTGGTGCTCCCCAGTATGATGTGTGAGCCTCACCACCAAATAGTTCAAGCTTTTGTGTTGGTATAAGTTCTTTAATCGTTGAATTTCACTTCTTCTTTTTTTATTTGCAGGAGAATTGGCAGCATAAAAGTACTGGCCATGCTTTAAAAGTTGTTTGTCCTGGATCTGAGGAATACACGACTGCAAAGCAGCTGAGAGATCTATTCATGGAGTTCGCTGAGCATCAACGGCGATTACACAAGAGGCTAGCGATGGAGGAGAGAAAGATCTTGCAGCCATCCCAAGTAGCATAGGTACTTGAATGCATACTGTATATAGGTCTGTCAACATTGTAAAGGAGAAGCTTACCTAAACTAAATGACACGTGATGGGAAAAAGTAAATTAACCTCCCTTGTTTAGGTGTTTCAAAGAGGGCTTTAGTTTTGTATCAGCAGACTGTCATTTCGTTTGTTAAAGCCGGAAAAACAAGGTTTTTTTTTGAACCCAAAAACTTATTTAAACCATTTTATTTTTACCCAAAACACATAAAAATACCCAAGAATTCTTGTTAAATCAATCAATAACTTCAAAAAACTAAAAAAAAAAAAACCGTTCAAAAACTTGAAAGTAACCTGAAACTAAAAACTTTTCGAGCTCATATATATTTTTCGAGCTCATATATATTTGTTTAGGTATTTTTAATATAAAAAAACATCTAATTTTAATTTTTTTCATCGTTTGAAATTTTTTAACATAAAAATAAATTGTTTTGATAGGCTAAATCTTTTCTAATAATAACTTTCTTTTTTAAACTAGAATTCAACCATCTCTTCTTACTTCTTTAATCTAAAAAGGGACTAAAAAAATAAAAAAAATAAAGTTTGATACGGAGAATATATATATATATATATATATATATATATATATATATATATATATATATATATATATAGGGATCATTTATCCAATAGCTAAAAAAGATAGGGGGATACAAATGAAATTTTAAAACAAATTTCAAAGCTACCACTTATGTTACCTGTGTTTTTCACTACAGTCTCTTGCCTTTTAATTCAACCCTTACAAAAAAAAAAATATATATGTAATTCAGCTTCAATTTGGGCTTTAAAAAGTTTAATTGTGCACATGAAAAGTTTCAGGACGAAATTGAATTTTTAAAATTTTTGCTATTACAATTCATAGTGAAATGTAAGAGGGGTAATAATATTTGTCTATAGGCAAATAACCACGCATTTTATACTATAGACAATACTAGTTATGTTATTTGCATTTAATCGTGGGTCAAATATTTTTTTTCAGTAAAAAAAAAAATATATAGGTTTTTCTATCATGTTTTTGGATAAGATTTTTTTTAATTATAAATTGAAATGATTATACACACATCTAATTAAATAAATCAATATTTGATCAAGAAATAACATAACTAAGATTAAGATATTTGATCATGAAAGTGAAAAAAGAAGAAGCATAAAGATTATTTTTCAATAAATTAAATGTTGAAGAATTAAATTGAAAAATAAATTAAATTTGAAAAAAGACCTAAAAAGACCAAAGTAAACTTGTGTGAACCTTCAAAACTCGTGACTGCGTTCATGAGGTTGGGATCGACTGACGCATAAAAGGCAAACCCAAGAAAACAACTGAGCAAAATTCTCAATAAAAATAAAAAAGAGTTGAGTGATGCAACTGAAAAAAACTAAAAAAAAAACAAAGAAGACCAACTTGTAATTTTCAAGGGAGGATAGAAAAAAGAAAACAAAAAGGCCCACTTGCGACAAACCGGTCAACCATCACCGACATAAATCGTATTAGGAGGAAGAGGACGCAACAACATTTCCAACGACATGGTGGAAGGACTGTTTCTACCACTGGAAGACATCGCACATGTTGTTCAAAGTGTGGGAGTGCCTCCCACTCGTCAACAACTTTTTTCATTTAAATATTAATTAATTAACTTAAAAAGACTAAATTACCTTTAATGGTTGAAGAATTAACAAAAAAAAATATGTGTGAAAAGACAAAAAGACCACTTGACTTATGCTTTATTTTTTTCCTGATTTTAATGGCATAATTATCTTTTACTTGTTTTTAAGTGAAAAGACTAAAATACTCTCTACCAACAATTTAAAAATTTTAACTTCAAGGGTAATTAAGTTGTTTTACTATTTTTAAAATAGTGAAAAAGTCACATACACCTTTGATGAAATTTTTTAATGACTAATAGGTCATCCGAGAAAACCAAACTACCCCTAAAAACACATGCCTCTTATTTTTTATTAGAAGGGCAATGATGCAGACCTCGTGATCACGTATTTATGCAACCCACAATTAAGATTGAAATTTGATCATGGAAAGTCGAAAGAGATCTGATAGGAGTGTGACACAATAAAAATTTGTTTCAAGACACCAATACTATTAGAATTAAATCAAATGACATCACGAAACTAGTTAATTTTTGATAAGTTAGTTTAGTTCTTTCAAGAATTAAAGAATGAAAGAGTCACTCTCACACACATGCTGGAAATTCAGAATGATATTATTCAATGAATGTCGAATTTTAGACTTATAAAGAGTTTAAATACTCTTAGAAAATAAACCTAATGAATCTACCATGGATGACTAAACTTGCCAACTTACAAAATTAATCTAAAAAATAAAACAAAGGAGGTTAACATTTAATTTAAAAAATAAAATTAAATGTAAACCTTGGAGTAAAGGAATTTTTAAGGATAAAATTCTTTTATTTTTTACCCTTCCCTCTATATTTTTCTTTTTAATTTAAAACCACAAATGTATGTTATTTTTTATTATTTTTAATTATATTAAATTTATAATTACTTTTATTACATTGAGACAGATGATTGTTTCAACTCTTATCAATTATTCTTAAAATTTTTTCTTTCTTGAAACTTTTTCTTTCTAACATTTTTTATATCTTCAATATTTCACCTTTAAATCTTCTCTACTCCAAAATTTTCACCTCATCCTAAAAGTAAAAATATAGGTCCGGAGTTTTCTTAGCAGGATACATGTAAGGATTATTTCAAATTATGATACATGGTGTTTTTTAAAAATAGTTTATTTCTTTAAAATATATCAAAATAATTTTAATTTTTCATTTTTTTGTATATTTGAAATCAATACATAAAAAAATTAAAAAAAATCAATTTAATGCTTTTTCAAGAATAGAAAAACACCTAAAAACAGAAGCAGAAACAATATCAAACACCTAATATACCCTACATGAAAACACATGTCCAAGGTTGAGAAAAGTCTAGTCACCAAATGTGTGTGAAAGAGGGAGAGAATACTATTTCAAAGCTAAATATAAAATACATCATTAATTTTATTGGGAAAATACAAAAAATGGAAAGAGGTACTAAACATTGACAACATTTGTTATTTTGAAAGCTAAATACAACTACTGTAGGTTACCAGAGAAGAAATGAAAATGAAAATTCAAGGCAGATAAAATTTAACATCCAACTTTTATCTCATATGATAGACTATGTTAGAGAAAATTCAAGAGCAATTGCTGTGTCAAATCCTCACTCCATCCGTTCTGCTACAAATTCAAATGATTCAGTTGTGCGTGACTCTCTCCTGCAATTGTGCATCTGATTATGTTGATTACTTATGTTTCTCACATTTGTTTCCTTATTATACGTCTGACAGTTAACATTGTAAAGCTATAAATGTAATAGAAAGTTATACGGTTCATTTGAGAAAGCCAAAGATATTTCTTGTGTAGGTCACTCTGTTCTTTACTTTTTTCTTAGTATCAGAGCACTTTAAGCTCACGCTTTTCAAACGATCTTTTCTCCAGCTTCCGTATTATCCAAATGGCCAACACCAATAACACTTCCATTCCTGAAACTGTCCTAGCACCATCTACCACCACTATTTCTGTTAAACTAGACGGCTCCCACAATTATCTAGCATGGAAATGCAGTTCCTTAATCTTCTTTGAGGACACGACTTAGTTGGCTTCATTAATGGCACTGAAGCTTGTCCTCCAAAACATATTGGCTTTGGCTCTTTAAATCCTGCCTATGTTGTTTGGCAGAAGAAAGATATTTGCCTACTTGGTTGGATCCTTGCATCTTTTTTGAAAAAAACTTGTTTCCACTATTGGAAACATCTAAGCAAGTCTTGACTGCCCTGCAAACTCGTTTCTCTTCTCAATCACGCTCCTGAATTTCCCGTCTTAAACATCAACTTCAAACGTTGACTCAAGGTAACAAATCGTGTACCGAATATCTTTAACATGTCAAAAAATCTTGCAGATCAATTGGTAGCAGCCGGTAAGCCTGTTGACGATCAAGACTTGATCTCCTTTCTTCTTGGTGGCCTGCTATCCTCTTATACACCATTTGTCACCACTTTTAATTTTGCATCTCGTGAAACTGACTACACGTTTAAAGATTTTCAAGCTGAATTGCTAGGCTATGAAAATCTTCTGGATGTCAGTCACTCTATTCATAGAGTGGATAGTTCTCATTTTGCATTTGTTGCAAACAAATCTAAGGCACCTACTTATGTGAAAAAGAAAGGAACTCCACTTCCTCTTGCCAAACTCCAAAATACATCTTCCTCTAATTATCGGCCACAACAAACCAGATCCATACAAACCAGATCCACTCCTTAGCAGCTACCCAACAACCGCCTGGTTTGTCAAATTTGTGGTAAAACTAGACATACTGCTATTGATTGTTTTCACCGTTTTGATTATTCATATCAGGGTCGTTTTCCTCAAGATCTTACAGCCATGGTAGCTGAGACTAATGCTACATTTGATCATCAAATTTGGTATATGGACAGTTGTGCTAATGTCCATATCACATCAGACTCATCTAATCTCACTCATCAGCAGCCCTTTTGTATATCAGAATCTGTCACTGTTGGAAATGGTTTAGGTCTGCAAGTTCTAAACATTGGTTCTACCATTTTCAATTCTGGCTAGTCCACTTTTCATTTAAATAAAATCCTTCATTGCCCACAAGCAGCTACCAATCTTATCTCTATCAATCAAGTTTGTTTAGATAATAATTGTTACTTTATCTTAACTGCTACTGATTTTATCGTGAAAGAGAACCTGATAGGTAAAATTCTACTTCACGGTGTGGTTGAACGACATATATCCCCTAGCTGGGTGCAAGACTTCTCATAAGAACCTCACATGTCTTTGAAAAAAAATAGAGGTTTGCGCTAATGTAGGCATTTGGCACTCCAGACGAGGTCATCCCTCAAAAGTCATCTTAGATAATTTGTTTCATTTAAATAAGCTTTCTGTGAAAGGTACTTTCAATAAACTAGAGTTTTGCTTAGCTTGTTAACTTGGCAAAGCTAAACAACTACCTTTCCTAAAATCTAGTCGTCAATCTTTTGTTCCTCTAGCTTTAATTCATTCTAATGTATGGGTTTCTCCTGTACAATCAACTGGTGGTTGTTCCTATTATGTTTTGTTTATTGATGATTATTCAAGATATTCCTGGCTCTATCCGTTACACAGAAAATCTGATGAGTTTGAAACTTTTGTTAAATTTAAAACAATTGCCGAAAAGTTTTTTTTAACATCAATAAAACAAATACAAACAGATAATGATGAAGAGTTTACTTCTAACCAATTTAATTTTTTTTGACTGCACAAGGGATATTCCATAGGTTGTCTTGCCCACACACTTCTCAATAAAATGACATTTGTGAAAGGAAACATCGACACATCCAAGAAATGGGACTCACACTTCTAGTTCAATCAAGTTTGTCTCCCCAATATTGGGTTGATGCGTTCCATACTTCTGTATTCTTAATAAATAGATTGCTTACCAAGGTCCTAGGTAATAAGACTCCTTATTTTTTACTTCATAAAACTGAGCCAACTTATATGGACTTACGTGTTTTTCGATGCGCTTGCTATCTACTCATACGCCCATATACTCATAATAAACTGGCATTCCGAAGTAAAAAATGTCTTTTCCTAGGCTATTCTAATTGTAAAAAAGGATATAGGTGTCTAGATTTGGCCACTAAATAAGTATACATCTCACAACATGTTATCTTTGATGAGAATTCTTTCCCAGCGAAGGCAATAGCTGTGCCCACCACATCACGAAGCACAAATCTTGCTGCAAGTACACCTCTGATAATTACTAGTTCAGTTTTATCTAGTGACTTATTATCTAACATTTTTGCAGTTGTGCCATCTTAAACTGATTCTTCTCCACCTTCTATTCCTATACCAATTCTTGCGGCATCTAACATTGTCCAACACTCTCCATCTCCTGCACTAAATAATTATCCTTCTCCTACCAGATTCCGATAATACATCCCCCAATCCAGTTGTACAACCCACCTTTACCCCCATTAAAACCTGCTCCAAAACAGGTCACTCTAGACCAAAATCATTCCCTGCTTACAAGTTATTCTACAATACCCGACATCCTCTGCAAGCCTTTTCTGCAATTTTGGATATTCCTGAACCAACATCCTACACTCAAGCAGTTTCTGATCCACAATGGTGTGCTGTGATAGGAAAGGAATCCGATGCCTTGATGGAAAATAGGACTTGGTCTCTTTGTCCTCGCCCATCTAATAAACATGTTGTTCATAACAAATAAGTATACAAAATTAAGAGAAAACCAGATGGCAGTATTGATCGTTTTAAGGCCAGACTTGTGGCCAAAGGGTATGATCAAAAAAGTGGTGTGGACTATCATGAAACCTTTTCACCCGTGGTTAAGCCAACTATTATTCGATTAATTTTGGCTATTGCGGTTCATTTTCATTGGCCCATCTGACAATTAGATGTGTTGAACGCATTCCTACATGGATTTCTAAATGAAAAGGTGTTTATGGAACAACCAAGAGGTTTTATTGATGAGACCAAACCAAATTATGTCTGCAAATTACACAAATCTCTTTATGGTTTTAAACAAGCCTTAAGAGCTTGGTTTCACAGATTATCATAGCAGCTTGTTGAATTTGGTTTTCAGGAATCTGTCAGTGATTGCTCATTATTTACTCTACATACTGATACTGTCAGAATATTTGTCTTAATATATGTCGATGATATTTTAGTGACAGGATCTGTAGAATCAGAAATTACCAAACTCATTCAACATGTGCAAAGTATTTTTCAGGTCAAGGATCTTGGTTCTCTATCTTATTTTTTAGGTGTGGAGGTCGATAGACAACCACAGGGACTGCATTTACATCAAACTAGATATATTTATGATCTCTTAAACCAAACTAATATGGCTGGTGCTAAGCCACTTGCATCACCTACGGTGGCCAGTTCCAAATTATCCAGTACAGAAGGAGCACTCATTTCTAATCCTTCTTGATATCGACAAATCATTAGGGCACTCTAATATTGCACAAAACACGTCCCAATATCTCTTATGTTGTTAACCAACTATGTTAGTATATGCACCAGCCAAAAATCCCGTACTGGTAGGCTATAAAACGAGTTCTTCACTACTTAAAGGGCACTGTCAATCATGGACTGTTTTATACACCATCTCCTTTACAATCACATACTGATTGCGACTCGGATTGGGCAGGCAATCCAGATGATAGAAGATTTACTAGCGACTATGAATTTTTTTCTAGGCAACAACCTGGTTTCTTGGAGCTCCAAGAAACAAACCGTGGTCTCTCGTTCAAGTACTAAAGCCGAGTACTGTTCAATGGCACTTGCTACAGCTGAACTATACTGGCTCTGAATGCTATTCAAAGAATTAGTTATTGGTCTGTTCCACATACCAACTATATGGTGTGATAACATTGGGACCATTGCACTCGCCTCAAATCTAGTGTTCCATGAAAGAACAAAGCACATCAAAGTCGACTATCACTTCATTCAGGAGAAAGTATGCAACAATGAAATTAAAATCCAGCATGTCTCAACCATCAACCAAATAGCAGATGTTTTCACCAAAGGCCAAACTGCACAACGTTTTCAGTATCTCAAAGGCAAATTAATGCTTTATCCACACCCCATTAATTTAAAGGGAGTGTTAGAGAAAATCCAGGAGCAACTGCTGCGTCAAATCTTCACTCCATCCGTTCTGCTACAAATTCAAATGATCCAGCTGTGCGTGACTCTCTCCTACAATTGTGCATCTGATTATGTTGATTACTTATTTTCTCCCATTTGTTTCCTTGTTATACTCATGACAGTTAACATTGTAAAGCTATAAATGTAACAGAAAGTTATACGGCTCATTTGAGAAAGCCAAAGATATTTCTTGTGTTGGTCACTCTATTTTTTACTTCTTTCTGACTCCTCCACAGTAACAACACAATATAGTTGTCACTATTTGCATTTTTACTCTACTTCCCTAAGGAGTGATACATTGTGCAGTGATGCTGTTTGCTTGAGATTTTATACTTGATATGATTTATATTATTTTTTAACATATTTCTTTAAGTGAAAGTTCTTTAGAATTCAAACTTGCACAGACCCACACAACCTGGTGCTTAATTTTTATCAAATAAATAGGGATGATGAGATTCAAACTCGTGACCGCTTGGTTATCAAAGCTCTAATATTATATCAAAACACCAATTTAACCCAATAGTTTAAACTGTTAGATAAGATCTCAAGATATAATTTATATTATTCTCTAACAGTTTAAAAAGCTTTCCAATTAGTGCCGATACACCACCTCCGCCATTGCAAACACCACCAACACTATTTACCATGTTTCTGCTTCAATACTTATAATACCATGACCATTTTACCAAGTAAACACTTCATTAATCCGTTGAAACGTGTATGTGCACAGTGCAACACACATATGCATGCAGAGAAAGAAAGAGGAGGGAATATGTTATTAACACTGCATGCACACATACGCATTTACTAAGGTCGAAAGCACTCACTGGATCAACTTGCAAGCAATTTCCGATTTGCAAGAGCCACAACCTGCATATAGAGTGCTAAAAAATAATGATTTCTATCTCAAAATATATGACCACAACAAGATTAAATGCCTTCTCTCCGCCCACAAGAACTAAAGCTTATGTCTTCATAAGACTTGCACTGACAACATAAAAACCATTTAATAGACATCCATGAAATGAAATTCTGAGCCTCTTGTTTCTAGAGGATAAATACAAGCTGGAAGAGGTATAATAAAGAGCAAGATCGTCTATTGCTATTCTGAAAAAAAAACATGAGGCATTTCATATTCTGAACGAACTAAATAAGAAATAAAAGATAAATAAGTGAATTGAAAGGGAAAGAGATATAATGAACCTTATACTGGAGGATTTTTTCCAGCAGTAACTAAGCCTCCATTTTCTTTGAAACTTGGTTGGAGCTTCCTTAATTTCGTATGATCAAACTAGCATAGTATAAAAGCGACATAAAAGAATATAACAGCAGAGAAAATTGGATACTAATAACTAATTCCCAACTTCAGAAGAAGGGAAAAAGGACCAATTTGGAATTTAAAAAATTTAGGTATTTAATCACACACACAAAAATAAAGCACCAAGGAAAAATTTTCGTCTTTTCCCTCTCTCTTCAATACGCCTTTATGTTACTAATTTTCCAGGAAAACAAGACAAGCATTCCAAGGAACTTCTGCATTTTTAACCACGCACCTGGATAACTAAGAACACAAGGGCTTAACATCAGTAAGTACAACTGCCTACAGAAGTGTATGTGAGTGATGCAAAAGATGAAAAATATTTACCTTTCCTATACCTTCATCCTTATCAACAATGGTAGAAGGTATTCCTCTTTCATTTATAATATCTAATTTTCAAATTAATCTTAGAAAACACACAAGATCTGCTCAATTCATTTAACTTATCATCAAGTTTAGAAATTGAGTGTCTATACTTTACTGTAATATTATAGCTGACATGATAATCAACACACATCCTCAAAGTCCCATCTTTTCTTTATAATAACAACATTAAAACTATACATGGATTCATGCTTTCTTTTATATAACTTTTTGTCATCAATTATTCTATTTACCTTTGAAGTTCTTTTATCTCATCAGGATTACTTTTATGGCTGATCGATTACATATAGATATTCCAGACACAAGATCAATTTGATGCTCAATACTCCTAATAGGTGACAACTCATAGAAATCTCATTATAAAAGATATCTTTAAAATCCTATAATAAAGAATCACAAACACTAGAAAAACAATGATCAAGGTTATTAGTGTTAAAATATATCTCCTTATATATAAGTAAAATCATAGGCATGTTAGAAAAATAAACATTTTAATCTCACTCTCCTTCATTCTTTTCAAATAAATTTCTCTCTCATCACTAAAACTCGGGGACTGAAATGTTAAGAAAATGAACTTTTGGATCAAAATTAAAATTACAAAAACTATAGGGACTCTAAAAGAAAGAAAAAGAAAAGTAGGGTAGATTGAACTGGATTTTTTCTAATGAATTTGAGGTTGGCAATGAGATTTTTTCTTATTTATAGTTTGGTCGTCTTTTGTTGAATTTATTTTGTCTCTAATAAATTATTACAAATTGGTCAACAACTTGGTATTGCTATAATATTTTATCTAGGCATTTTAGTATATTTTGTAATATATAATTGTAATATAAAGAGAAATGGATTAGTTTACCAATTTTAATCACAAAACTATGCCTAATATATAAATAATAATTGATTTGAAGTTCTCAAACGCAAAGATCTTAAGACCATCGCAAAAAATAATTCTTGTGAAGATTTACTGAAATTTAAATATTTGCTAATTCAATTTGATTTGAATAACATCTGGAATGAACAAAATTATATGTTTGATCTGGTTCTAGTATTCAATTTGATTCAAATAACCACGGTTCCAAATCTTGAAATTGAGTCTATAAGAAAAATTAAAGAAAAACACTTTAAAGTAAGCAATTGTCCAATTCTAAACCAAATCTTATTTTTTTAATAGTTTAATTTATTTATTTATGATTAGTCAGTTTACATTTGAATGTTGATTAAGCAATTTTCTCGACACCTGTAACTAACACCTGCTAAGTGTTAACAATCAAGTGTCCCACTAAATTAGATGAAAAAAATGCAATAAAAAATATTTCTCAAAATTAAAATAATAATATTACAGTTTAAGGATACTTTTAGAATAAAAAACATAATTATGTCAATTTATATAAAACAACTTAACATGATATATTGGATTTTTGAATGTTATACAAGGATAATAGATATAATTAGAAAAACAAAAATATACTAGTAAGTTGCTGTTATGTTGCATGTTGGAAAATTGTTTTTATATAATAAAAAAAGCATATAGATGCATCACTTACATGTTTTCTAGTAACAAAAAAAAATATTAATTGTGAATTCAAAATTTGATATGCATGTTAAATAAAACAGATCAAGAATCTTATGCGCTAATAAATGTTAATTGTTTTTATTAACACTAACTAAATATTAAGTTGTGAAACTGATAAACAAGGATAAATTAAAATATTTAAACTTGTGTTGTGAGGAACCCTTTAATTTATCTCACTTAATTATATGGAACTATTTTTTTTATATAAGAAAAGTATCAATTCAAATTCCATTGAAACAAACTAATTTCCTAGTCTTTCATATTCATATTCATATTGATATTCATATTCATATTCATATCTTTGATTTCAACAAAATATAATAATGTTTTATACTATGTTATTTGTCCCAATACGGTGCTTATTTTCTTTTTGGGAAATTTATAATTTTGATGGAATTGTTTTTAAAAACATAAAAATAATATAACGCTCATGTGTTGATGTGGAGAACTCTTTGACAATGTCATTCGACTTGGCCTAATAGGTCAATCTTGAAACCTATAGACCTAACTCCTTACCTGACTTGAGTTTTAAATTAAACTGTGTAGAGATTGATTCAATATGACTAGGTTGATTTGATAGATTTAAAGGTAATCCAGATGACTGTTAAAAACCTGATTTGACTTAAAAAATTTCAAGACATGATCATTTTTTTTAAATATTGCAATGATGACCTTTTGGATCGACTCTGATTAACCTAAATTAATTCACCAAACTTGCAACTTAGGACATGAACCTGACTATGTTTAATAACTTATTTTTTTGAAATTATTTTTTATTAACAATACAATAGAAAAAAAATAGATACTTGAAGAAAAGAAATCAAATAAAACTTTTTTAAAAGTGATCATGATAGGCTAAAACTTTTGCTAATATTATTAAAAAACTAGTATAATCTTATTAAAAAAAATGTATGGTATTTAATAAGATCCATTATTAATTAATTTTAGAATTTAACAAAATAATATATTTAATATATATTAAATTAATTATAAAAAAACATTTTAATTTAAGGAGCAACAAAAATATCTTAAAACAAGCCAGACACACAAGCTTGAGTGGCCGAGCACACCGACCCATTAGCAATATGGCTAGGTGCATGGCAACCTATGAACGCATGTCTGATTTTTTTTAACACGTCACCCACCCAATGTTTTTTTTTAAAAGAAACAGATGATGCATCATATGCTTGCCCAATTTTTAATCAATAGAGAGGTGACTGAAAAATCAGATTAGGGTTTTTTGGACTTATTTTTTTTTTATGAAAAGTACAAAACTTAATTTTGTTGTTTTGAAGCTCAAAACATTGCATAAACAGAGAAGTTAGAATCTATCCAATAATTCACTATAGCTCAGACCATGTTTCAGTTTTGACCTCTATTTGTAGTTGTAGAAGTCAGAAATAAAAAAAAAACTTAAGATGCATTAGGAAGCTTAGAAGGATATCTAAAACTCTGGTGAAGGGTCTAACTCTAAAACATGTTGATTCAATGCTCTAAATCCAATTAGAAGTCATGGTAGATATAAGAGCAATATTTCACAACAAAAACATCATTTCTAGTCCAGTCACTATTCCAGCCCTTTTAAATCCTCCTCGGTCACCCTTAGGAAGTCAATTTCAAACCCTAAACATCTCTTGAATAAATATCTTGCTTCATTAATGATTTTGATATGTTTGGTGATGTGATTCTGGGATTGAGCAATGCTTTATTAGATTGATATTTATATTTGAATGCATTTGGCTAAATTCTTTAATTTTACATCTTATTTATTCTCATGTTCTTTGTCATTTCATCACAATCCTTAGCATTGTAACATGTCTTTTTTTGTGTATGAACATTGATTTATTCAATAATATGTATTGACATGGTTTTTTGGTTCCAAATAATAGAAAATCAAAGCTCATTCATACATATATTTACATTCAGTTTTATAAAGTCTTATAACTTGTTTGTAAAACTCATTGAATGTTCGACAAACATTAAAAAGACCATTGTACTGACATTCTAAACTTTTAAAAAACCTGTCCTTGTTTTCCCACAAATCATGTAAAAAAATCTTGTTATTCACTTTTAATGTTTAAGGTAAAATAAACTCAACATGGGCCATTACCTTGAATATCAAGAGGAGTAACTCATTCTTTTCATTTTTAAATGAAAAATAAGTCTTAGAAATTTCAAAGTCCAATATTCATCAAACAATTAGGAGTAATGGTCTTTTCAATTAGTTTACATGTATGCATGAGGACAAGGTTTTTCATTTGTTGTGAATGTACATGAGTATTAACACCAATATATATTAAATACTAATAAGGGGCAACCAACAAAAAACTAAATCATGAGAAGGTAATTGTTAAGTAATACACCTTAAAAACAAGTGAACTCCAAAAAAATCATTTATCAAAACTTTGTCCACAAGGAACCTTTATGTCATTAGATCCTATTCTAATTAGATAAACTTATGATGATTACTTCTTGGGTAGGATAGGAGCATACAATCTCCTTTCACTCAACAAATATTATGAGTGAATCGTGGGTGCAATAGGATAAATGAACATTAAGAGGGCATTAACATGGATCCTTTCTAGGATTTGAGTTGGGTTCAATGAGCCCAACATAAGCCCACACAATTATTCATTGACATAACTTGATAAAACATTTATAGTCATAGGTCATCTAGAGTAAATGGGCTTAAAAATGTTAATTCACCAAAAAATTAGGATTGAAAAAAATAATTAGGACCTTAGAACGGATAAGCATGAAACTTACCTCGGGGTATAACTCATTACAAAGACTCATGTAGATAAACCACCGGTAGAATAGTCTTAACAAACTATTAGAAATAAAAAATAATTAACAATGCAACTTATTTTAAGTAAGATATTTTAGGGTGATAACATATTTCCTTTAGCATAATCAATTTCTTATCTCAGAATTCTGCAGACTGGTTAGAGTTTTCTAGTAACTATAATACTAGGTGATGATTTCTCTTTCCATCTTTATTTTTTTCTCAAACAAAGTTTTTTGTTTTTACATGTTCATTGTGATATTAGGTGCGATAGCTTAATAATTGAAAAAAAAATTTGAATGTTTGTTTTATTGTCAAATTTGGTCTAAAAAACTTTAATTTTCTTAATCAACAAAACTGAATCTTATCATACCAAATAAAACATTAATTTGATTTTAGAATATCTTTTCGACACTTCAGAGAACTTTATTCGAAGCTATTTAAAATAAATTATGAGTTCAAAATTCTATTTAACCTAATTTGTAGGATAAAAATAATAATAAAAAAATTTCCGTGATAAAAATAAAAACTGCTCCTAGAACCAAAAAAAAAAAAAAACCACACCGCGCCGTTAAAGTGAACCGTGCTATGGGGTTCACAGTGAAATCACCTTGGCTTTTATTAATTTTTATAATTTATAATCTGTAATTGTAATCAAGACTTGCTAAATTATA
>Ga0325414_1000560_pt1 | contig 31086 bp, 27 predicted proteins | sample PopdelMetagenome_8_FD_206183 | JGI IMG/M metagenome (GOLD analysis project Ga0325414, IMG submission 206183) | Populus deltoides microbial communities from Bellville, Georgia, United States - Leaf-PdKOR-R3 | ecosystem: Host-associated > Plants > Phyllosphere > Phylloplane/Leaf | place: USA... | reverse complement strand
GAGGATTGTCATATTCTTTTTGAAAGAATATATTACATAGAGATTGTACCCATTCATATATTTAATAAAATCATATATTTGTACACGTGTGCTTGTTTAATTTCAGGTGCACAAAATTGTGTCTACATAGCCATTCGAAGAAAAAAGGGACCAGGACCTCATACATCACTAAAGATTAATTCAAGCGGAGTAGAAGTTTTGTGACCTGTAGGTCCTGAAAAAAGACACGATGATTTTCCTATTGGACAACTTTGAGATTGAAAATTAATATGTTTGTTATTACAAATAATCTTATTTTTTCGAGATTAACAATTGGAAAATACGAGAAGTAGGATGACCTAGTTGATGCCGCTATAAATTAGTAGAAGTAGAGATGTAAGGAGACCAATAGGCTTGAGAAACTAAAAGGATGAAAGACCTGGACAAAACATAAGGACCATCTTTACTCTGACATGAGAGGAATACTTCATTGGTGTTGAGATCCTTGATATAAAATATAAACGGGTGAAATTCAATATAAACATTGTTATCGAGATAGAATTTCTGAACAAAAAGCAAACATTTCATAATATGCGGAACATGAAGAACGTTAGACAAAATGAAAGAATGATGTGGTGTATATATTTTTGTATGACTGATATGAGATATGAAAAGTCCCTTACCATCACCAACATGCAAATTATCATTACTGAGATATGGTTCTGAAGTAGCCAAAGTTACAAGATCAGGTGTAATGTGTTGATTTCACCAGTGTCCGAAAACTAATCGACAGTACCTGTTGAGGAGACATTACTTAGCACCAGATTTGCACTAGGTTGCTGTCCATAGCCCCTGTGCTGAGGTTGAGGACAATGAAGGGTTGTATGACCGAATGTTTGGCATAATTGGCAGCATTTATTTTGCCCCCTATTGCTTTGCCAATTACCCTTCTTGCCATCAATGTTGGAGGAGCTATGGAGGCTGCGAAAATCTGGTCTAGACGCAACAAACCTGTTGCCTCTACTGCTGAATTGATTGGGACGCCATCCTCCGTGGAAATGGCCCCTATAGCGGCTAAAATTTCTAGAGGACTGGCGTTGAGAGACAAAGGTTGAAGGGAGGGTGTTAAGTGTGGGCAGCAGAGGTGCATTGATGGTAGCGGACCTCATGGATGTAATGGATGTTTTATGAAGAAATTTATGCATTAGAAGATGACTATGAAGATCAGCATACGAGAGAGGTTCTGTCTTGGTAACTAGGCTTGTTACTAAGGCCTTAAACTCTCCTTGAAGGCCACGAAACACATATAAGTTGAAATCCTCCAGCGAAACAGGTCGGCCAGCAGCGGCTAACTCATTAAATAATGCCTTAGCTTTTTGCATAAACTGAGTTACCGACTCATCACCTTGTCGAAGATCTTGAAGGGAGCCATGAAATTGTATAATATGAGAATTGGACATGGAAGTTAGAGCTTGCTCAAGTGTGTGCCAGACAGAACATGAAGTTTGGCGGTCAACAACAAAATAAAGAACTTTCATGGATAGCAAAGAAAGCTGAGCACTTAGAATGAGTTAGTTATGTTGTTTCCAACAAAGAAAGAACTGCTTTACCTGAAGAGAGGTACCATCGGCAGCAAGAACATGTGTAGAAGGACAAAAGTTTGAGCTATCAACAAACCTAAAAACTCCTTAGCCTAGGAGATATGACTTCATCTGCCTTTGTCAATATAGATAATTGGTGTTTGTTAACTTGAGAGAGATGACTTGGTGAGTGTGGGAGAGGGAGACAATGACGACAAAAGAAGCTGTAGAAACAACAGTAGAAGAAGGCTGCAACAGAGGAGTATTGTTTGGGTTGAAGAGGGCGTGACCACCATCTATAGGCTGTGGCCATAGCAGAACAGGGGCGTTAAAGGAGGAAGTCGGCACCGCCGATGCTGTAGAGAGGGAGGCAGCAGACGACTGGGATAAAGAGTCCATTGCAGAGGGGAGAGAAAGTGTTTTAATTTTTTTAGGGCTCTGATACCAAGTTAAGAATAATAGAATGATTTAGGTTATGTCTTAGCGAACCTTTCCTATGTTTGTGTGTGTGTGTGTGGCAGTACATGGCAGTAACTGTAGGAATCACAACACTAGAATAATCCTATATATATATATATATATATACACATGCTATACATTCTATAATAACTTGGAAGCTAGAGCTTGCTCAAGTGTGCACCAAACAGAACTTGAAGTTTGGTAGTCAACAACAAGATAAAGAACTTCCATGGATAGAGAAGAAAGCAAAACACTTAGAATGAGTTGGTTCTGTTGTTTCCAACAAAGAAAGAACTGATTTACTTGAAGAGAGGTACCATCAACAACAAGAACATGGCCTAGGAGATACAGCTTCATCTGTATTCGACAATATAGATAATTGGTGTTTGTTAACTTGAGAGAGATGACTTGGCAAGTATGGGAGAGGGAGACAATGGCGATGAAAGAAGCTGCAGAAACAATAGTAGAAGAACGCTGCAACAAAGGAGTATTGCTTGGGTTGAAGAAGGCGTGACCACCATCTGTAGGCTGTGGCCACGGCAGAACAGAGGCGTTAGAGGAAGCTAGAGATGCGGTAGAGGAGGAAGTCGGCATCGCCGATGCTGTAGAGAGGGAGGCAGCAGACGGCTGGGATAAAGAGTCCATTGCAGAGGGGAGAGGAAGTGTTTTAATTTATTTAGGGCTCTGATGCCAAGTTGAGAATAAAAGAATGACTTAAGTTATGTCTTAGTCAACCTTTTCTCTCTTTATATATATATATGTGTGTGTGTGTGTGTGGCAGTACACGACAATAACTATAGCAATCACAAATAATCCTATATTAATTCCTACACACACACACATGTTATACATTCTATAATAACCTGCAATTCAGCTCCCACCATGTTTAAGCATTATCTTAAGGACACTTGTCACAACATTTATTAATCATCATCATAAATAATTTAGAAAACTAAATAAATAAAAAAGAAATGTACAACATAGAGCTAGTATGATTTTGAAGGAAGCCTTCAAGTTCTCTAAAGTCTTCTAGTGATTCTCCGAGTCATCCTATGAAAAATCAAACCATTTTAACCTAAAATAAACCCTAAATTATTACCAGACATTTCAGCATTGATGCCACTAGAAATAACCTGAATGAATCGAGGTTTTGGACGTAACGTGCCTACCATTTGTGTCATGGTTGGAAAGAAACTCTATAAAAAATCATAAAAAATTCAATAATGAAACTACATATCGTGCCATGATTCATTCAGCTGGTAGTAGTAGTAATATATAGTAATAGAATGCTTACATGGCTCTATACTTGAAGCTTTCAATAGAAAGTGATTTGAATCCCTCCTTTTTCCAAATTATCAATAGCTACTCTCCTCCTTCAATTAATAAACACAAATAAAGATGAGTAAGGAGGCAGGAAGGAAGACTTTTGCATTCCTTTCTTTTTAACAATGAAGCATCATCCTCATCCTCACTCTCCTAACCATCAATATGCCTTTTCTCATCTCTCTTTACCAAGCCTCCTTGATAACTCAACTCTTAAAAGGACATTAAAGAATCTATTGTCATAATTTTGCATATTTTCTCTCTTAGTATATTTAATATATAATTATGAAAATTGTTTAAAATACCTATAATACCAACATACCCTTTAAACCCGACAGCAACCAAAAAATTGAAGCAAAGATGGGAGTTGAAAAATGAAGGGCGGAAAAAAAAAATCACAGTAGCAACCAAAAACCATAAAAAAAACTTGAGTGTTTTGAAGTCCACGGTACAAAATGGGTCAAGAGGCTTACATGTTTTAGTTTTTTTTTGTTAATAATTAATTTACATGATATGATTTTGTTTTATATTTGCATTTTGGAATGAAAACTTAATCTAAGGATGACAACTCTCCCTCGCGCATGACAACATATAGTCCCACCAGGATGACAACTCTTCCTCGCGCATGAAAATTAACAAGTAGTGCACTTGAGTTCGTGATGTAGTGGGAAAAGAGACTTGTTTTTTTTTCATACCTGGATTTGATTTTTTATATATATATCTGTTATTCTCGCGGTGTTTTATATATTTACTGGGTTTGCAAGATATTTAATGAATTCAAAAATTAATTATGGTGCGCGTAAACTGATCAAGATACTCCAAGTTATAAAAAAAGAAATTAACAAATAGTCCCACCATGTTTTGAGGTGGCGAGGACACTTGCTTTTTTGTGGATGAAAAGTATAAATATGAAAGAGTGATTTGATGCTTGGGACCAGCACAAACAAGACGATGGAAATGTTTTCTTCCTTCGAATGTGGCTTTCCAACAAGGATATTATGAAATTTGTTTTTTTCAGAAACATATAGTTTTCTTATTGTATAATTACACACATATTACATATAGAATAGAGTGGAAGTGATAAATTACTAATATTTTATTTCAAAAAACAAGCCAATAATATTTCTTGGACATGTAGCATATATAAGAACCACAGCCATGTCCAATATGGCAAGCAAAATTTCATTTAGCATACATACAATTCCAGTGCCTTCAACTTAACTTTCTCATCATCTTGATCAAGCAAGCAGAGTGTTGCATTAATTTTAGAGTCATGGCATCACCGTCTGCGTCTCCAGTAGCGTTTTCTGTGAGACGTAGCCAGCCACAACTGATTGTACCAGCAGTACCAACACCCCATGAACAAAAACAGCTCTCAGACATCGATGACCAACAAGGCCTTCGTTTTCAGATTCCATTTTTAATTTTTTATCGTAACCATCCTTCTTTGAAAGGGAAGGACCCTCTGAGTATCATCAGAGAAGCACTAGGAAGAGCACTAGTCTTTTACTATCCATTTGCTGGCAGGCTCATAGAAGGGCCTAACAGGAAACTCGTAGTTGACTGTACTGGGGAAGGGATTCTGTTCATTGAAGCCGATGCAGATGTAACAATGGATCAGCTAGGTGACACCATTCAGCCACCTTGTCCTTATACTGATGAGTTTCTATATGATGCTCCTGGCTCTTCCAGTATCCTCGGATGCCCTCTGTTGTTGATTCAGGTAATTATTATCATCGAGTGATTATATATAGATACCTTTTACTGTCGAATGAAAAACAACTAAGATGTTTATGTCTGGTGCAGGTGACACGATTGGCATGTGGAGGGTTAGTGTTAGCAATACGTCTAAACCACCCCATGAGTGATTCACTAGGGTTGGCTAAATTCTTGAACACAGTTGGGGAATTTGCAAGAGGAGAAAGGGCACCATCCCTGTTGCCTGTATGGAAAAGAGATATCTTAAGTGCAAGAAACCCACCTCGGGTGACTTGTGTACACCACGAATTTGACGAGACAACAACCACAAATATATCCTTGGACCAAGGCAGCAACATGGTCCATCGTTCATTCTTTTTTGGCCCTAGAGAATTGAAAGCAATAAGAAAGCACATTCCTCCCCACCTTCAAAAGTGCTCAAATTTTGAAGTGCTAACTTCATGTATATGGAGATGTCGGGCACTTGCACTCCAACTTGATCCTAAAGAGGATGTTCGTTTATCATGTGTGATCAATGCACGAGGCAAACAAGGCGTGGTAGTGCCTCCTGGATACTATGGCAATGCTTTTGCCTACCCATCAGCCATCTCAAGGGCTGGACTCTTGTGTGCAAGTCCATTAGGATATGCACTTGAGCTAGCGAGGAGGCTGAAGACCCAAATGAACGAAGAATACATAAAATCAGTGGCAGATCTTATGGTGATAAAAGGGCGACCACATTATGCGACAGGTTCCAACTTTGTTGTTGTTGATTTATCTCGTTCTGGACTTGGAGAGGTTGATTTGGGATGGGGGAAGCCCATCTATGGAGGTGCAACTGGGGCCTTACCTTATTTTAGCATCTATGGTCGATTCAAAAACAGTAAAGGCGTGGAAGGTATCGTCGTCCCCATCTGGTTGCTCCAGCCAGTCATGGAAAGGTTTCAACAAGAGCTCTTGAAAATGACTCAAGAGTCGAGTACTGATGATTCATACGGTTTCGAGAACCCAAGAACAATCGCATTCGCATCCAAGCTCTAGTCATTTATATATGTAATCCGTATAATGCTTTCTAATTTAAATAGTAATCTCTAGTTAATGAAAGCGCCGGTTTGGTGGCGGGAGAAGAGCCCGTTTGGAAACGTGGGTCAACATGTGTTTTTAAAATTTTAATTTTTTTGTTAAAAATTAATTTTTTTATATGTTTTGGATTGTTTCGATGTGCTGATCTCAAAAATAATTTTTTTAAAATAAAAAATATTATTTTGATGTATTTCGGCATGAAAAACATTTTAAAAAACAATCACAACCACACTCTCAAACAGGCCCGAAATCAGCATCATCAGAGTCCATTGACCAAATCTGGTTCCAACATTGTTGTTGCTGATGTATCTCAGCTCGTTCTGCACTTGGAGAGGTTGATTTGGGATAGGGGAAGCCCTTTTATGGAGGTGCAACTGGGGCTTACCTTATTTTAGCATCTATGGTCGATTCAAAAACAGTAAAGGCGTGGAAGGTATTGTCGTCTCCATCTGGTTGCTCCAACCAGTCATGGAAAGGTTTCAACAACACTACCAGAAATTCACTTAATACCAACTACATTACCGACGGAATACTTCTGTCAGTAATTTGAGGTCATAATTACCGATGAAATTTTTTCCATCCATCATTCCGCCGGTTATACTGACGGACACATTCGGTTGGTATTTACTGACGGAATGACGGACGGAATATTCAGAATTAAAAAAAAAAGCGGTTCGCTGACGTGGAGGTTTTTACAGGTGATTTTACCGACGGAATCACCGAGGGATTCAAAATGGTAGCTTCGTACGGTGACGTGACTGATTCACCGTTTGAAATGCTGACGAAATCACTGAGGGATTTAAACCGAAATCTCCGTATAGTGACGTGCCCTGTTTACCTTCAGAATAGCCGACAGACTCACAGACGGAATAATTATGTTGGTGAAGCCGTTGGTGAAAGTTAATATATGCCCACTCTGCCGACCCTCTCCTCCCCTATTTCTCCTTCTTCTTCCCCATCCCAACTCTCCCCTATTGCAAACAACCAGCCCCCCTAAAAAAAAAATCTCCCTTTTCTCAGCACAACAAGTCATATTTCTTGAAGTTTTGTGGTCACAGCATTAGTGTTCTGATTTACCGACGAATTTTATCAGTTTTTGTAAGTAACTTTATCTTTTTAAATTTTAACGTTTAAATGTCAATTTTATTATTTTTTTAGTATATGTATTTTGTTAGTATATGTACATGTTTTATTGTTATTTCTCAAACAAACTTGTAGTATGTGAAAGTATAATTTTATACTTGTTATGGTTTGTTTTAGATTTTGTAAAATTATATTTGTTAGTATATGTGCATGAAGTTGGAAATGAGAACAGTAATCTTTACAGGAATATGGTTATGGATGCAATGAGAATGAGTGAAGGTAATGTCAGTGAATGTCCAATCGCAGAAGAAGAACCTAATGCAAATGCAGCAAGGTTTTTTGATCTGTTGAAAGATTCTGACGAACCATTATGGGATGGCTGCACGAATCACAGTAAATTATCAGCCGTAGCACAGGTGTTCACCATCAAGTCAGATCACGGGTTGAGTGAGGTCGGTTATGACAAGATTATCAAATGGGCGAGAAGCATTTTACCTGAAAGGAATAGGCTGAAAGAAAACTTCTATGCTGCCAAGTCCATGATGAAACCCCTCAGTTTAGGATACCAGAAAATTGACATGTTCCCTAACTTCTGCATGTTATACTACCTTGAAAATGTTGAGATGACCGAGTGCATGGCATGCGGGCATTCCTGTTACAAACCCAGAACTGGCAGGGGAAATACTCTAGTGGCATATAAAAAACTTAGATACTTTCTAATCACACCTAGACTGTAGAGGTTATTCATGTCACCAAGGACTGCTAAGCAAATGACATGACACCAATCACATGATGCGGTTGATGGAGTGATGGTGCATTTTTCTGACGGCGAAGCGTAGAAACACTTTAACAGTGTGCATCCTCACTTTTCAGCTGAATCAAGGAACGTGCGTCTTGGGTTGTGTACAGACGGATTCAACCCATTCGGGTCATTTGTTGCTCCTTATTCTTGTTGGTCGGTCATACTCACGGTTTATAACTTGCCACCGGGAATGTATATGAGGCCGGAGTTCATGTTTTTATCTACTGTCATACCCGGTCCAAGCAGCTCGGGCCAGAATATAGATGTTTGTCTTCGACCGTTGATTGATAAGTTGGCGCAGTTATGGTCCTCCGGAGCTTTGACTTATGATATATCGAGGAAATAAAATTTTCTTATGAGGGCAGCTTTGATGTGGACTATCAATGATTTTCCAGCTTATGGAATGCTTTCTGGTTGGAGCATGCATGGGAAACTAGCATATCCATACTGCATGGAAAACAACAAGGCATTCACGCTAACAAACGGAGTTAAAACTTCTTTTTTTTACTATCACCATCGTTTCTTGCCAGAAAGAACATAAAAGATTTCTTTGTTGGCAGAGTTCAAAAGGATGTTGCATCCCCGTGTTTTTCTGGTGAAGAATTGCATGATGTTGTATCAGAGTACAGTGACATTGTGTTTGGTCTTCAATCAGGTAAGCAAAAGTTTCCTGATTTTGGTTTGACCCATAATTGGGTAAAGCGAAGTATCTTTTGGGAGCTTCCTTATTGGAAGACCAATCTACTCCGCCATAACCTTGATGTCATGTACATTGAAAAGAACGTGTATGAGAATATTTTCAACACCGTCATGGATGTGAAGGGGAAGACAAAGGACAACATCAAGGCTAGATTGGATATAGCTTTGTTTTGTAACCGTAAAAATATGGAGTTGGTTTGTGATGAGTCACGGGTCGCAAAACCAAGAGCAAGCTTCGTGTTAGAGAAAAACGCACAACTACTAGTCTACAAATGGCTTAAGAGTCTATGTTTTCTTGATTGACATGCCTCAAGGCTGGTTAATATGGAGGAATGCAGATTGTATGGAATGAAGAGTCATGACTACCACGTGTTTATGCAAACACTTATCCCATTAGCTTTTTGTGATTTGTTGCTAAAAGGGATATGAGATGCACTTACGGAGATCAGTCATTTCTTTAGAGATATATGTTCCAGCAAGTTGAATGTTGATCACATTGAGAGGCTTGAAAGGAATATTGTCGAGACACTATGCAAACTTGAGATGATATTCCCTCCATCATTTTTAACTCAATGGAGCATCTCCCCATACATCTACCGTTCGACGTAAAAGTTGGAGGACTGGTCCAGTATATATGGATCTACCCATTTGAACGATTAGATATTACAGTTGCAATGTAATTAATATATAAAAGTATTTTCTTTGTTTTTCTTAATTGAAAATATTTGATTAATTCAATGCAGGTACTTGTTAAATCTCAAGAAAAAGGTTAAGAACAAGGCGCATGTTGAGGCTTCGATATGTGAGGCTTATATTGTTGAGGATATCTCAATATTTATCTCGTACTATTTCGAACCTCATCTAAGAACGAGAATAAATCGCGTCCCATGACATAATGATGGCGGTGAAGTGCCTTACAGTGGGTACTTGTCAATATTCTCCAATCCTGGATGACCCACACCTAAAAATGCTGTAAGAGGAAGATATTTGTCGGAAATAGAGTTCAAATAAGCACACAATTATGTTCTATTTAATTGTGATGAGCTGAGACCTTTTATTCAGTAAGTATATATATGGGTAATACTAATTAAACTTTGTCAATAATATACTGTTAATTATATATTGTAATATCACACACTCATTATCACTTGTAGGCAACATCGACAATATTTGTTGTCCAATAACTCACAGCTAATCGAATTCTAGATCTTTCAATTACAAGATGAACAATTTGCCACGTGGTTCAAAACACATGTAAGTATCACAAACTCATTCTCACTTGCAAAATTACTGTATGCATGTTATTACGAGATTCTCGTTTACTGTTCATTGATGTACATTACATACAAGGTTTATCAAATGGGAAGGAGTGTTGCTAAGTCATTGTCTTCACTAAGCCTGGGCCCTGAAAGAAAAGTTAAGTGCTACAATGGGTATTTTATCAATGAATAGGTGTTCCATACTGAAGAATACGGGCATGGAAGAAAGACATATAGTAACGGTGTTTGTGTTAAGGGATCGACTAGTAGTGAGTTAGAAGTTGACTACTATGGTACTATATTAGAAGAGGTCATCGAACTGCAATATCATAGCGAGCAGAATAGAGTGTTTTTACCATTCTGGGATTCATTATGGAAACTTGACTGTGTATGCATTTACGAATGGTATCTATAGCTTTTTCGCTTCATTTGTCAAGCCTTCTTTCTATTGCATTAAATAAGATCTCTCTGCCCTTCTGTAAGTGACTATCTTATCTTGTTCCTTTATCTTTCTTGATTTCAGTGTCTCCTTCCTGATCTTCAATCCAAGCTAAACGCTCTATCGATCGAAAGCTTGTTTTTAGTTCAATTAGCCAAGTATGGAAAGAGCCCTGCCTCCCTTATGAAAGCAAAGAAGCCTCACCGGAGGTCAAGCTCCAATGGACATTCTAATAAGAATACGCGGGCTTTCCTGTTTGATAAGAAGAGGGACTTCCATGCACGCTCAAGGCAGGCTCAAAAAAGAAAGAGATACGGGCCCGTATGAAAATCGTATGACTTGAGAATTGGAATAATAGGAATTCCTGGTTTAGAGTGGACCTCTAGGGTCGGCGATGCTCGGTCTAAACCTTGCTGGGCTAAGAGTTCGAGTTGGAGTAGTTGTTGGACAAAATCACTCTCTGACCGGAGCCAAACACGTAATCGTGACCTGTCTCATTCCCGTCGTTACTCCTATTTCTATATATGTTTAGGGAGAAAGAATTAGGGGTGTGACACGACTGACAGAGGAATCAGAGTTGATCCGCACTCTGGTCTGGTCGAAATCAACTCAAAAGCTAGACTCCGCAACATAAACGATGTCTTTGTTTTCGCAAAGCAATGTCAACAAGTTTATTACACATACACCCTTTCCTTTAGAAAAGATTGATCAAGCGTGGATTGGTTGTTCGTTTTAAAAACAAAACTTAGGGGTCGTGTCGAGCTTGTTCAGGATGAGAACGAAGACACAAGTGTGCAAGATGAAGTCTTTCAAGTTAATGAGTTGGTTGAACCATATCGAGTTGCTCCTTCGATTGATTTGGAAGAAAATTCAATTTTTCGTGTTTTCGATGATAGTCTTGTTGATGTTGACGCAGAGGAGTTGAATGTTGTTTTGAGCTCTAGCGGACAAGCAAATATCGATGAAGATGATGATATCCATATTGAAGATTGCGATGAAGGTGATAACTATTCAATTGATGACGAAGAAGAAGAAAATTCTGACTAACTATCAGAATGAAGCCCTGTGTAAAACATTTTTTCATGTAATATATATTATGGATGATATATTTTGTAACATGAAATATTTATTTTATAAGTTTATGTATTGTTTAAGCATTGTTGTTATTATTTTATGCGATGAACAATTTATCATTTAAGTGTTTGCAGGAAGGTAAATAGGCAATACAAATATAATCATTCTTGTACAATGCACAATCACTGACGTCCATACCGACAGACTAAAGTCCGTCAGGATTTTACAGAGAGTTGAAAAATAATTACTGGAAATGCCACAATTGCTGACTAACTTTCCGACGACTTAGAATCCGTCGACATTTCATAGAGAGTTGAAAAATAATTACTTGAAATGCCACAATCATCGACGAATGGCAGACGGATTTCAGTCCATCGATATGTTATCGGCGGGTCAATATTACCGATAAAATCACCGACAGACTATGTAAATTCCAAAGGGCAGTGCATTAAATGCATCTCTGACCGCGACAGGTTGCCGACGGAATTACGACGGACTGTGAAAATATGAAGGGTAATTAAACGATGGTTTGAAATTCAAAATTTACCGATGGATTTTCGAAGATTCACCGATGGAATAATTTAAAATAACATTAATTTTATATGTCCGTCGGTGAAGCCGTCAGTAAAACTGCGCTATAAATCCCAGCGACCACTCTTTCAGTTCATTTTTTCGTCTGCTTCATTTCACAGTTTCATTTTTTCCTTTCATTTCCTTCAAGATTTTTGTGTTTTTTGGCTTGTAATCTTTAGTTCAATCTTCCACAAATTAAAAGGTATGTACTTCCTCTTCTTCATTTCTTTAATATTTTATTTGTTTTTTGTTTTAGCTATTGTTATTTTTGTCATGTTTTTTGTTTTGGTGTATTTTTATAATGTAGATAAATTCTTGAAATAAACACATTATTAAGGTAAGCATATTTCATTCCTAAAGTCTTTTTTTTTTGAATTTTTTGAATATATTTTATTGTTGTATTGCCATAATAATTGAATAATTTGTTGAATTGTAACTGTTAATGTTGAATTTACCTTAGAATTAGTAATTGAATATGTTGGAATAATTAGTAATTTTACTCTATTATTGCATGATTTGTGTCTAATTATTTCCATTAATTTTAATCGTTAGTATAGAGTTTTTTTTTGAATTTTTTGAATATATTTTATTGTTTGTATTTCCATAATAATTGAATAATTTGAATTGTAATTGTTAATGTTGAATTTACCTTGTAATTAGTGTGGATGTTATTTGTATAGATGTTATGTTATATACAATATTAGTATAGATGGGGTCAATTGATTGTGGCTATTGTCAATATTTGCAGGTTTGTGGATTTGGGTAGTCTCTAGTATAGGGGAGGTGCAGTCGAATTTTTTTTAACATTCGAATTTAATTATATAATTATTCGTATAAAATTATGTAGATGTGTAGAACGAAATCCACAGCTCGTCGCTCACGTATGGTCACAACTAGTTCTTCTAGTAGCAAGAATGACATATCCGTAGGTGCCTCTCAAGAAGAGGCACCTGCGCCGTCAACCGATGCTGCCTCTTCCAGTGCGTTTTCATAGCGCAGAGGCGGCATGCCTTCATAGCAGAATCAATTCACCCGCAAGTACGAGGCACTGTGGAAGGACGACCTTTCAATATAAGTTTGTTAAAGTTTTAGTTTTTTTTTTAAAAAAAATATAACATAATTTATGAACAACTAATCAATATTTCATTAATTTAATTTATTTTCATGTTCACAAACATTGAGGCCGCCCGAGTAATATCATCGGCGTTTAAATCATCGATGGAGATTCTATTATTTCAATGGAGTCAGGTATCCAGACATTCTGAATGGATACCTCAAATCGATGCATGGTTTGACAGATTTGAGGTTGGTGTTAATTTCTAATTTCCAGCTTATTTCTAATAATTAATTAATATAATTGTAAATAAATTATTATTTTTATTTACCTAATTATTTATACACAAAACAAATTCGCCTGGGACAGGGCGCATGACAAAGTTGTGAGGTGGGTGTGGGAAAATCACGTGGCAATTAGGTAACATCAAAAACAATACAAGATTTTTTTAGAAAAAAATTTATGTTTCAAAATCTAATTTCTGGCTATGGAAGTAGGTTGCGTGATTTTTGGTATGAAGCACAAAAAAAGGCAAAAACAACCGCGAGAGATAAGGGTCTCCAAGGCTGGAACGACATGGCGGTTTGGAGGAATTTCAAACTGATATACATCCCAGCAGATATATAGCCGCCCTATCTTGAGCATGTGACGTCTGAGCGGTTCACACGACGCTCATAGTCCGGTGCTAGCAACCGGAATAGGCCAATTCATAGCTCGATGACAACGCACACCGGCAGCTCCGTTCCGTTTGCTGCACATGCGAAACGGATGGTAAGATTAATTTAAATGAAATATATTGTTAAATTAATTTGTTGTTAATTAATTTTTTTCATCATAGGCTACGTCTCTTGGACATGAGTCGAGCCCAATGGAGCTGTTTGTTGAGACGCACGTGCAGAGTCAAGACCGCCAAAAGGAGGCGCAACAATTCGTTGACAACCGTGCTCAACACTTTGTGGTATGTTTGTTCAACCATTTTATTTCGTAAGTTATTATTTTTATTGAATTGAATATGATGATTACTTTTTTCATTTTCAGGAAACCTATAATAGCCGGTTGAGGGACATATATGGGGACAATCCTTCGACCCATCTGGATTTCAATTCGGATTTGTGGATAGAGATTGAATAGTCCGGTGGACCCGATAAAAATCAGGTGTACGCGCTCTCCAACACTACGACCGAGAACTTGCGGGCGGCCCGTAGTGTCTCAACCGTTGGCGGAGTATACACAACTCAAAGCGAATCATGAACAGCTTCGCCAAATGGTCATGAACATGGCATTACAGAGTGGTGATACATGTGTGCCTCCTCCTTTTTGGCCGTATAACAACCAGTCTCCTCCTCCTCCTCCAGCTCCACCATTATGTTAATTTATAATGAATATTATTTAACTTTAATAATTAATTTAATATTTTTTTAAAAACACATTCAGTTTATAATGAATATTATTTAACTTCTTTTTTTTTTTGATGTTTAATAAAAATTTTATTTGCATAATTGGTTTTTTTACTATTAATTTATATAATTTTATATTATGTATTCTAAATAATTTTTTAAAAACATATTTAAAAATAATCATAGAAGGTCTTACAAACGGACTATATCCGTTGGCATTTGACATCTTAACGATGAATTTACAAACGGAATTAATCCGTCAGCATTTGACAGTAGCTTGGTGCAAATTTCACAATCACCAACGACCTGACCGACAGAAATAGTCTGTCGGTATTTCACACACTCACCGAAGGAATACATCCGTCGGTATATTTCAAGCGGGAATTTTTTTCGTGCATTTTTTGTCTTTAAAACCATCGGCAATTTTTTTTACCGACCAATTTAACGACGAAATGAGGTATTACTGATGAGTAGAAAGCCAACGAAATGTTTCCATCGGGGATGTCGTCAGTAAAAGACTACCGACGAACTATGAAATCTTGTAGTGCAAGAGCTCTTGAAAATGACTCAAGAGTGTAGTACTGATCATTCATACGGTTTCGAGAACCCAAGAACAATCGCATTCGCATCCAAGCTCTAGTCGTTTATATATGCACTCCATATAATGCTTTCTAATTTCTCTAGTAAATTTCATTTAAATTTAAATGTGTTACAACACCGGTTTGGTGGAGGGAGAAGTCGGCAACATTATAGTCCATTAGAGAGAGGGATAGAGGAGTTGTGATGTATTAAGTCTCTGATACTGAATTGAGAAAAAATAAAAGGCTTAACCTATTAGTTAGCTAACATTTTCTATTTATATGTGTAGAGCAATATACAATAATAAATGGAGAAATTACAATATTGGAGTAGTCCTATAGCATTTCCTATATATACACATTATATAATAATAAGTAGGTATCCTTCTTGTTTTAATTTAATCAAAGTTAATTTTGTTATTAGTATGCATGCTTAATTTTATATCAATTATAAATTTAAATATATGTTTGGTATACATGCTATTATTCTATTATTATTTTTATATCAACTGCATATGTAACTTGCATGCATGTTGCAAGTTTTAAGTTAATTGTTGGTAAGGGATTTGTCTATTAAAAAGGTTTTTAGAGTTTATTAGGAACTTTATCACCTAATAATTCTAGAAGACTAGCTAATTATTTTCTTTCCAAAAGGGTTGATTATCGTCTTTACAAATTACGTTCATAAAAGTGTATTTATACCATCTAAAATCATGCATCTTCTTACATTTATAGTTGGACAAGAGCTGCTTTGAGTTATTATCTTCGAGGTGTGAAGGAGATGATCACCTATGAAAGCTTCGCAGATAGAAAAAAAATTCAAGATGCAACAACATCTTGTGTAGGCTCATTCATATGGTTTAAAATATGGTTCCTGTCTAGGTTTTATAGGCATTGGACACCATTGTCAATTACTATAATAAACTGATAACTTGGTGCTCAGCTAACTTATCTATTTTTCATTCATAGATCGAGTTGGGGATATGCTTGTTTTGAATAATTATGGAATTTTTTTCTAAAACTATATTTAGGGTTATAAGCATGGGGTAATTCATTTTAGAAGATGGTTCCATTTGAGTTAATTGATTTCAAATTCTTCTTCATTTGAAGATGAAACTGGAATTTCTCAAGCATTGGTACTCACAAAATAGAATTATGAGGTACCAAGGATCTTAATTGAGAAAGATGATTCTTAATTTTTTTAAAGAATTTTGACAAAATCTTTTAAGGCTTGAAAATTGATCTTGAAATGATTTATCTATGTTTGTTAATTGGTTTTCAAAGGATGTAGAAACCTATTGGTATAATTATAGTTTGTAAGAAACACAATCTTCCTAATATCACAATAAATGATATCCTCTTACTCCATTTTTTTTTCTTAAAAGGGAATGCAATTAAAAAAATTCCTTTAAAATTACTTTTAATTTTTTTAAAAGAAAGAATAATCGATAACTTTTATGTTTTAATCTATATTAGTTTTTTGTGTGAACACAAATATCTTTTAAAAAAGGATAGTATATATTTTTTAAAAAAAATATAAAATTCTAACCATTCAAAAAACATTATATGAAACTCATAGATTTTCATGAATTCATAATATTTTTTTGAATCTTAGTTTTAGCTTCCAAAAATTTTGGAAAAAGTGTTTTTTTCAATGTTGTTTTGAGAATAAAAAATCGAACAAAATCTTTTTTGGAGTTCTCTATCTATGAGTTCTATTTCTAAAAAGAGCAACCTAAGAAGCTATAGGAGATATGCTGCTTGGTGATTGGTCTCTGGTTGAGACAAAGATGGTGCACAAGCATCGGTAAAGAGCAAGAAATATAATAATCCAATCTATGTTTGAAGTTCATTGATCTATGGCAGCAGGTAGCGTGCATAATCATGAAATACAACGAATACTAGTGTTTTTACAAAAGCATATTTTTTAATTATTAGCACTATTTTTTTAATTAAAAACTCATCATGATATCAAAAGCAAGCTTTAATATAAAAAAAATCAAAATAATATCTTAATATTTTGTATGTGATTAAAGAGAAAAAAAATTTAATTAATGTGATAAAATCATGTCAAAGTATATTAAAAATAATAAAAATAAAAATTTTATTTTTATTAAATATCCATGAGACAAAAAAGATTTACATATTTGGTAATAATAATTAAAAAAATAAAATGACATTCTCGTAAAAAAATATACTAGCTGAGGGGGGAGGCAATTAATGTAACACCATAAAAAATGAAATTTGGTCCAAGGTTTTTCGAACAAAATTTTATTTTTTCACCTAACAACACCTAATAAACACCATATTTATTGTTTTAAAATTAAGACAACAATAAGGAAAAGTGAATTAGATATTTCACTAATATTAAAAAATAATGCAATTTATTAAATACAATAAACACAATAATCAACAATATAATGAAAGTATTTAAAATAAAAGATAAGAGAGAGAAATTGCAAACTCGATTTTTAACATGGTTTGACAAGCCTACTTCCACACCTCAAGTATCAAACTGTACTTAAGAATTATATTCCTTCATATTATGGAATCTGTTAGAATAGATTATTAATATATTAATTTATCATATGTAGTATGTTATACCGTAACACATGTACTACCCTAATTAGCAGAGGGAGGTCAAACCTCTCATTTATCACTAAACTTGTTTCAACTTGGTACCAGAGTCAATTTATCTTAACAGATTTATTCTTCAAACGGCAGCCCCTCTAATTATTTTTCTATTGCTACTGCTTCAAACAAAATCGTCTGCGACGCTATTGCTTCTTTGCAACGCTAATTTATTCTTCAAATGGCAGCCCTTCTAATTATTTTTCTATTGCTACTGCTTCAAACAAAATCGTCTGCAATGCTGTTGCTTCTTTGCAACGCTAATTTATTCTTCAAATGGCAGCCCCTCTACTGCTTCTCTGCAACAAAATTGTCTCCTCTGTTTGTTGTCCATTGCTACTCCTCTATCGGCAACAATATTGCTTCTCTGTAACACTGACTTTCTACCTCACGATTAGCGTGTTATTACTTGCTTCATTGTGCTACTGTTTCTGTGTTCTTCTGCTGTTCTTTTGCTACTGCTCCAGAGTCAGCTTCTGTTTTTTTCTACTCATCTTCTGCAATATGGATCCTTCGGTTTTTGCTGCAGCTGGCACCACTAACAGTCCTTCTTCTCCCAACACTAATGTCAGCGCTTCTTCTCCCAACATCAATGCAGTCATGCTTCCCTCTGCTGCGACACCAACTATTATTCCCCTCTCAAATACACAGCAGGTCATCAACCTCAAACTTACCAATTCTAATTATGTATTTTGGTGTATGCAAATGAAGCCATATCTGATTGGTCAAGGGGTGTTCTCATTTGTCGATGGCTCGTATTCCTGCCCTTCTCTGCTTGATCTGTCCAGTCCCTCTACTGCCACCTCTGCCAACATTAATTCTGGACCCTCCCAAGTGTTTCTCACATGGAAACAATAAGATCAACTCATACTCAGTGCTTTACTCTCATCCCTCTCCATTGATGTTCTTCACCTTGTGGTGGACTGCCCAACTTCGGCAAGTGTTTGGAGCACTCTAGAACGTGCCCTTGCCTCTCTATCCAACTCTAGGATTATGCAATTACATGGCTCTCTCCAGGTTCTTCGTCAATGTAATGATACTACCACTCTCTACCTATAGAAAGCTAAGGGCTTATTTGACGAACTAGCCGCAGCGGGCAAACCTATCTCCCTCACTAACTTCAATCTCTATGTTTTTCAGGGCCTTCACATTGAATTTTGAGATTCGGTTACTAGTCTGTCGATCAAAGCTGAGCCTCTTGCGTACTCTGAGCACTATAGTCACTTGTCTATACATGAATTTTTACACAGGAGCTCTCTTCAATCCATTCAAGTTACCGCACCATTGCTACCTACACCCTCACACCCTCCCTCTACATATACTGTACAACGTGCCTTAACTGGATTTAATGGCAGTGGCTCCTTTTCTCATCGGGGCAGAGGAAGAAGAAGAGGCTGGAGAGGTAACTTTCACAGCAATTATAACCAGTACCCTGGCCAGCCTTACCATGAAAACAGTAGGAGCTCCTCCTTGTAGAACACAAGGAACTACAGCAGCAGCAAAAACAAGAAGGGCAACACCAGTGGCCTCGGCGAATTAGATGCCAACTTGGCAGCAACATCGGACACTCTACACAACAATGCTCTTAGCTTGTGCATCATGGGAATCAAGCCTCGGCTAACCTCTCCTTTAGTGATGCTTTAGCAGCAAATCCTGACACTTGGTTCCCCGATACAGGTGCGAATCCACATGTTACTCCAGACATTGCCGGTATGACACCTACAGACCCTTATCTTGGTAATGATCAATTGTATGTTAGTGATGGTAAGGATTTATTATATCTAATACAACTCATAAAATCTTGCATAACTCCAAAACGAACCTTTAATCTGTCTAATATTCTACATGTTCTAAAAATTAAAAAAAAAGACTATTATCTATTCAATAATTTTATCGTGAAAATTGTCTCTTTTTTTTAATTTCACTCTTCTCTTTTCTATGTCAAGGATCTCATAACCAAGGCAGTTTCTCTTTCCTATCACAGTAAAGATGGCCTCTATATCCTTACTGAGTCCTCTGCCACGTGTCTTCCCTAAGCTTTTCTGTCCACCTCTGCCGATGTGTGGCTTCGTCGCCTCGATCATCCCGGCTCTCGTGTTCTGATTCTCTTAGCATCAAATAAAAAGGTTGTCTATACTTCTCATCCTTTAAATTTTTTATTTCAAACGTGTCCTTTAGAAAAATCATCTCGTCTATCTTTAGGATCTATGAGTCATCAAACTTCTACTTCTCTTGAACTTGTTTTTAGTGATGAGTGGGGCCCTGCTCCTATGTTATCTTCAAATGGTTTTTGTTATTTTGTTATTTTTGTGGATGTGCAAACAAACTTTATCTGGTTTTATCCTCTTGTCCTCAAATATGATGTCTTCAATGTGTTTCATCAATTTCAAGTCTTCGTCGAACAACAATTCTTTTGAACAATGAAATTTGTTCAAACTGACTGGGGTGGTAAATATCATAAATTAAATTTTTTTCTTTAAAACCATTGGCATTCATCATCGCCTCATATGCCCACATACGCATGAATAGAATGGTATTGTTGAGCGTCTCATCGTCACATTGTTGAAACCGGTCTTACTCTTCTTGGTCAGTGTACGACACCTTTAAAATTTTGGACTTATGCTTTTAAAACCTTTATTTACCTCATTAATCATATGCCCACACCTATTTTGAGCAACAAATCTCCTTTTGAATGTCTGCTTCGTCAACCATCTAATTATGATTTTTTATGTACTTTCGGATATCTATGTTTTCCCTTCCTTCGACCTTATAATTCTCATAAGTAAGACTATCGCTATACTCCATGTGTGTTATTTGGCTATAGTTTCTCTCATCTAGGGTATCATTGTCTTGACTTGTCATCTAAGCGTCTCTACATCTCCCATCTTGTTCGATTTAATGAACACATGTTTTCGTTTCTCAAGTCTCCATATCTCCCTCCACCCACCAGCCATACCCATCCACCTACCACTGTCACACACCTTTCCTCACTCACCATCTTTCCATCTACCACACCATCAGCCCTACCACCCACATCCTCTAACCCCGTTGTCTCCTTATCACCATCTACCTCCATATATGTTGATCATTTTGTAGGTACAGGGTCTGCAACGATGGCGCTGTCTATGTCAGTGTCTCCTCCAACTACTGTCTCTCTAGCATGGTTATCCAACTCTTCCTCTTCATCCAGATCATCTATCGTGTCTTCAACAAGTCTGGACCTCTGTGTTGATCTGTCCAGTTATACTCTTCTGTGGCAACCGTCCCCTATTCAGACCCCTGCTCCTCCAGCACAGTGACAGCACCCCATGGTGTTGCATCCTAGACATAACAGGACTGCCAACATCATTTCAGTCGTTGCTTCTTCCTAACAACCTCCAGCTTCACAAGTAATGTCTCCCTCCACTCTCGAACCTCTTACTTTTAAGGAGGTCGACCGTTTTATGTGTTGGCATACTGCTATGAAGTTTGAAATTGCAGCTTTACATGCCACTGGTACTTGGTTCTTGGTACCTTTTAATCCCTCCATAAATATGGTTGGCTGCTGATGGGTGTACAAAATAAAGCGTCGAGTTGATGCTGTTATTGACCGCTATAAAGCTCGCTTGGTTGCAGTGGGTTCACTCAATATAAAGGCATTTATTACTCAGAAACCTTCAATCCTATTATTAAACCGACTACTGTTCGGTTAGTTCTCACTATTATAGTGTCCAAAGGATGGCAGATTCGACAACTTGATGTCCACAATGCCTTCCTCAATGCTTCACTTCGAGAGGTTGTTTACATGGCACAAACCACAAGTTTTGTAGACTCTGCTCTTCCAAATCATGTCTGTCTTCTTCACAGGTCTTTGTATGGTCTAAAATAAGCCCCTTGGGCTTGGTACACCAGTCTGAGTGACTTCCTTCAGACTATTGGTTTTCGGGCTTCCAAGGTTGATACCTCTCTCTTTATTCTAACGAGGAATCATGATATTGCTATCTGTTTGTCTATATTGATGACATCTTGCTTACTGGTAACAACTCTGCCTTAATTCATCGCCTTATTACCTTACCGGGTCTAGAATTTAAGCTCTGTGACTTGGGTAATGCTTATTATTTTTTGGGGGTTGAGGTCACTCCTACTAGTGTGGAACTCATGTGGAGTCAACATAAGTATGTTCTTGATATTCTCTGTCATGCTGGTATGTCATCTTGTAAACTTGTTGATACACCAGCCTCTATTTCCAAGCTTGATCTATCATCTACCATGTTATTCTCGGATCTCACTCGCTTTCGATAAATTATTGGTGCTCTTTAGTATCTCATGTTTACTAGACTAGACATCTGTTATGCTGTCAACAAGGTCTGTAAACCCTCGAATAAAATAATCTCATCTTGATTTAGTAAAGTAAAATAAAATAAAATACAAAAGATGTGGAGAAATGAGTAAATTGAACAAATTAATTGGATTAAAAGAGAAGTTATTTAATAAGAGGGGTGAAATTGAAAATAATAATAAAGGAATAAGGAGTTAGTAAAGAGAAAGAGAAGTAGTGGGGTCAATAAATTGATAAAAGAAATGGTGGGGTCAATGTGAAAATAGAAGTAAATATGGGGGCAAATAAGGAAAGAACATAAATATAAAAAACAAGAAATCTCTAGAAATCCTTAGAGTAATGGTCGGCCAACGAGAGGAAGAAAGAGGAGAAAAGAAAAAATTGAGAGGAAACCTTGTAAATTCATCCTTTGAATCCAAAAAAAAGTGAGAGTAAGTGAACACAGAGTGCTTCAAGTAAGATTTAGGAAGAAAACTTAGAAAAAATTACTAGTGGGAAGGGAAGGGTTAGAAGAAGGAAGGAAAGAGAAAAGGAAAACAAGGTTGTTCTCAATCTCTTGACTCATTATTTTGTAACAGAAGGTAACAAGCTCTATTATTAAGTCACTTGAATTTGTTTGTGTTTTTCTTGAATAATTAAGATTTTAGAATACCTTAGTATAGGTTTAAGAAGATGTTAAATAATGATAGGTGGATGGAAATAATGGAAAAAATGCATGGGAAACGAATTTATACTTGTTGAACTTAGAAATCAAAACTGGACAGGTTGTCTCTAAACTTCTCTGCTAAGTTTTGGACCCTAAGATGACAAAATTTGAGACACTTTTTTTTATGAAAGTTGTAGACCCATGTTATAGTGTTCTAAAGAAATAAATCAAGCATAACACCAAGCTTTATAACTTTGGTTATACTCAAAATACTAAACAGTGTTTAGACAGTAACAGTCCAATGTTCGTTGATGAGCAATTTTGACTGTCTTGGGGGCAGAATTGGGTTCTCCTTCTTACATAGAACTTGTAGCCTCGTGTCTTATCTTTCCAATAAGACCAATTTTTCTTGAAATGGAGTTCTATAACTTCAGATATAGTTAAAAATCTGAGGAGATGTCAAACAGTAACAGTTTAATTTCTAGACAATAACAATTGGACAGTAGCAGTCCAATGTTCATTTCTGAGCAATTTTGACTGGGGCAGAATTGGGTTCTCCTTCCTATATAGAACTTGTAGCCTTGTGTCTTAGCTTTCCAATGAGACCAATCTCGCTTGAAATGGAGTTCTATAACTCCAGATATAGTTAAAAATCTAAGGAGAGGTTGGACAATAAGAGTTCAATTTCTAGACAGTAATAGTTAGACGGTAACAATCAAATGTTCATTGATGAGCAATTTTAATTGTCTTGGGGGTAGAACTGAGTTCTCCTTCCTACATAGAACTTATAGCCTCATGTCTTATCTTTCCAACGAGACCAATCTTGTTTGAAATGAAGTTCTATAACTTCAGATATAGTTAAAAATATGAGGAGAGGTCGGACAATAAGAGTTCAATTTCTAGACAGTAATAGTTGGAACAGTCCAATGATCATTGATGAGCAATTTTAATTATTTTGGAGTAGAACTGGGTTCTCCTTCCTACATAGAACTTGTAGCCTCATGTCTTAGCTTTCCAACGAGACCAATCTCGCTTGGAATGGAGTTCTATAACTCCAGATATAGTTAAAAATTTGAGTTGAGGTCAGACAGTAACAATTCAATTTCTATAGAGTAACAGTTGGATAATCTGTTATGTTGAGCCACCTAAAACTTGTAAATTGGTAACTTATGTTTGGAAATTTTTTTATTACAAAATGTTGAATTATGAAGGTAGTATGTATATGTGTGCATGTATGGTCAAGACTTGAAATTTAAATTAGTGTAACTATTGGTATAGATGAAATTGTGGAAAATAAACGGGAGCAGGGAACGACTAGCAAAGCACAGTTTTCAGGTAGGTGTTTGACACTTAGATTTCTAATTTAAAGTCTTGTGTAATTCTTTAACTTAGTCCCTAATATGATGTATTTCAAATTTTTGTATTTATATGTAGTGTATGAATGATGAATGGATTAGTGTCCTGGTTTGGAACTGGTACCCTATGAATGGGCTAATGGTTGGACCAGTGTTCTGGTTTGGAACTAGTACTATGCTAAAGGGCAATCAATAGAATTAATTATTATTGGACAAGATAGGTGTGTAGGCATGTGAGAAACTATAGAAAGTGATGGTAAATGAATTAAAAAGCAAATTGTTAGTGTAATGAAAAATATACTAGATCATCTTAATTAATTTAATTATGTTTATGCAAAATTACTATGCAGGTTCATCTCAGCAGCGTAACCCTTAGTTGATGCTTGGATGTGCCCTCCGTATAGTCACTTAAGTTAATAGGAAGATGGAAGAATTTTCCTTTTGGGTTATATATAACAATACTACTAAATTGTATGTATAAAGTTATGTAGTGTTATTTTTGTTAAAATTATAAGTAGTAAATTAAAATTTAAAATCTTTATTATGCTAACGTATGAATGCAATTACGATGGTTAATTAATGGTTACCTCTTAAATCCTAGGATTCTTCTCATTTTTATAACTTGCTAATTGTGTGAATTTTATCTTAAAAGTTTATAGTTTGAGACTTGGAATGATTGGATTATGTATGAACAATGAATACAGGATGTGCACAAATGATTTACTGATAACTTGGGACCTCTCGACATAGGGGAAACGCTGTTGAAATTTCGGTAAAAAAAATTACCATGTTTCTTTTTTTATGGTTGATGCATTGGTTTCGATATAAGAGATGTTACATTGGTATCAAAACGAGGTTAGGGTTCAGGATATTGAAATGAAAACCTTATGATTGTTGGATTATTTCAGGATGGTACAAACAAGAAAAGGTATGGCTACTGATCCCTTTTTAGTCAGAAAGAGAGATCAGGATGTTGGATTTGCTGATAGGCAACGAGAGGATCCTTTAGAAGGCACTGCTTTGTATGTACCGCCAGCATCTCATCAGCCAAGTGCTGAGGAGTCATCTAAACTCCAAGTTGGGTTGGTTCTATTCAAGCTGGGGATTTACCACCTTAGAGAGTCGAACTAAAAGAATAAAGAACAGCACCAGCAGTAGCCCCTACTCCTGTTATGGACCCCGTCTTAATTGCTCAGATAGTTAAAGTCGTGATCGAGTCTATGCCTAATATAGTAGCTCCAACAACCTCAGTAGCACCAACAGTTTCATTACCACTAACAACTCCAGCTGTTCGTATTGCTATTGATTCTGACATTGTAATTGTTCTAGTACGGACTGTAAAAAGTATGAGGGAGTTGGGATGTTAGCCCTTTTTGGGCAAACAAGATGCAGAGATTGCAGGTAAATGGATGCAAAGAGTAGAGAACACTATGACTCAAATGAAAGTACCCGAGGATTGGCGGGTGAATTGTTCTACACAGTTGCTGATGGATAGAGCCCAGTCATGGTGAGAGGTGATACAGTCCAGGAGGGATACTAGGACATAGACTTGAAGTGAATTCATGAGACAGTTTGAGATGCAATTTTTCTCTTCTTATCAGTGTAGGATCAAAGAGCAGGAGTTCCTGGTGTTGAAACTAGGGGACATATCAGTACTAGAGTATGAGATGAGGTTCAATGATCTCTCCCTATTTTCTTCACAATTCATCTCTACTGAACAACATATGATTGATAGACTACATGATGGATTACGTCAGGAATTGAGACTGGGATTGATTGTTTTATGGTTTGAGTCTACTAGGGAGCTTATAGAGACAACTCAGACTTTAGAAGTATGAATAACAAAGGGCCACTAGGGCTAGACAGTATTGGGTAAGAGGAAGGATGTTAATGTTTCCTCAGGTAGACCTCCTTATTTTAAAAAGATAAAGCCTCAATTCAGTCAATTTAGGAGAAAATAAGGGATAATAGTTGGGACTGTTTAAAGTTCTAGTATTGGACCTACTGGAGGACAGCAAGGCAGTAGGAGTGGATTCAGATCGGGAGGGATGTCAGAGCAGAGGCCAATTATTTATCCTCTATGTATCCGGTGTGGATAGAAGCATCCTGGAGACTGTTCCACCACACCAAGGCAGTGTTATGTATGTCGATGAGAGCATAGATGGAGGAATTGCCCATATTTGGGCAAGGGATGTTATTACTGCCATGGGCATGGAAATGTTAGAAAGGATTGCCCTCGGAAGTTAGAGTTTATTCAAACACAGCGGCAAATACAGAGCCAACAACGGTCGGTTACAGTGGATCGACCGACTAGACAAACTCAGTCCGGGGCTAGTGGTAACAGAGGCCGTGTCAGGGCACAAGGGGATCGGACCCAGGGTAGGGTGTTCATTATGACGCAAGAAAAGGCTCGGGTTACCCCTAATATGGTTGCAGGTACCTTGTTGTTAAATCATCTACCTATGTATGTGTTATTTGATCCTAGAGCTACCCATTCATTTGTTGCACATAACGCAATAGAAAAATTAGGAAGGAGTCCAAGTAGAGTTGGGAAAGGGTTTATCATTAGTACTCCTTTAGGGAAACATGTAGACATTGATATAATATATATAGGTATTAAACTTGAAGTCATGGGGTGTGAGACGCATGTAGATTTGATTCCTTTGGGGATACATGATTTTGATATTATATTAGGAATGGATTGGTTGGGTAAGTATAAGGCCCAAATGAACTGTTTTACAAAAATAGTAACACTTTCTGGAGCTATGGATGAGAGAGTGGTATTTCGAGGATAAAGAAATGTCATACCCAATTGTCTTGTTTTCGCTATGACGGCATAAAAAATGATGAGGAAAGGATGTGAGGTTTACCTAGCCTTGGTGGTGGATGTCCATAGAAGAAAACGTGAGTTGGCAATCATCCTCGTAGTAAGAGAGTTCTCGGATGTGTTTCTGGAAGAATTACCAGGATTACCCCCAGAGAGAGAAGTAGAGGTTTCAATTGTTACACTACCAGGGACATCCCCTATAGCCCAAGTTCCATATATAATGGCACCGACGGAGCTGGCTAAACGAAAAATATAGTTGTGGGAATTATTAGAAAAGGGTTTCATACCTCCAAGTAATTCACCTTAGGGAGCCACTGTGTTTTTTGTAAAAAAGAAAGATGGAACTTTTCGACTCTATATTGATTACAGACAGTTGAATAAGGTGATGATAAAAAATAAATATCCACTTCCATGAATAGATGATTTATTTGATCAACTTAAGGGAGTTAGGGTATTTCAAAGATAGATTTGAGATCGGGGTATTACTAATTAAGAATAAAAGAACAAGACGTAGCAAAGATCGTTTTCAGAACCCGTTATGGACATTATGAGTTTTTGGTGATGCCTTTTAGGTTGACAAATGCTCCGACAATATTTATGGATTTGAAGAATGGAGTATTTCGACCTTACTTGGATAAGTTTGTGGTGGTTTTTTATAGATGACATACTGGTGTATTTCAATACATATTTGGAACATGAACAACATTTGAGGGAGGTTTTGTAAACTTTGAGAGAACATTGGTTGTATGCCAAATTGAGTAAATGTGAATTTTGGTTAAAAGAGGTGACTTTCTTAGGGCATGTTATATCGGCTGATGGGATGTTTGTTGATCCAAGAAAAGTAGAGGCAGTGTTAAAATGGGAGAGGCCCACTAATGTGACTGAAATTCATAGTTTTCTTGGTTTGGCTAGTTATTATAGAAGATTTATTGAGGTATTTTCTACTATAGCAACCCGATTAACTTGGAAGGAAACAAAGAGGGAATGGACACCCGAATGTGAAAAGATTTTTGAAGAACTAAATCAAAACTGGACAGGTTGTCTCTCAACTTCTCTGCTAAGTTTTGGACCCTAAAATGATAAAATTTGAGATACTTTTCTTTATCAAAGTTGTAGACCCATGTTACAATGTTCCAAAGAAACAAACCACGCATAACACCAAGCTTTATAGCTTTGGTTATACTCAAAATACTAAACAATGTTTAGACAGTAACAGTTCAATGTTCGTTGATGAGTAATTTTAACTGTCTTGGGGGCAAAATTGGGTTCTCCTTCCTATATAGAACTTATAGCCTTGTATCTTATTTTTCCAACGAGACTAATTTTTCTTGAAATGGAGTTCTATAACTTCAGATATAGTTCAAAATCTAAGGAGAGGTCGAGGTCAAACAGTAACAGTTTAATTTCTAGACAGTAACAATCCAATGTTCATTGATGAGCAATTTTGACTAGGGCAGAACTGGGTTCTTCTTCCTACATAGAAATTGTAGCCTCGTGTTTTAGCTTTCCAACGAGACCAATCTCGCTTGGAATGGAGTTCTATAACTCCAGATATAGTTAAAAATCTGAGTTGAGGTCGGACAGTAACAGTTCAATTTCTAGACAGTAACAGTTGGACAATCCATTATGTTGAGCCACTTAAAACTTGTAAATTGGTAACTTATGTTTGGAATTGTTTTTTATTACAAAATGTTGAATTATGAAGGTAGTATGTATATGTGTGCATGTATGGTCAAGACTTGAAATTTAAATTAGTGTAACTATTGGTACAGGTGAAATTGTGGAAAATAGACGGGAGCAGGGAACGACTAGCAAAGCACAGTTTTCAGGTAGGTGTTTGACATTTAGATTTATAATTTAAAGTCTTGTGTAATTCTTTAACTTAGTCCCTAATATGATGTAGTTCAAATTTTTATATTTATATGTAGTGTATGAATGATGAATAAACCAGTGTCCTGGTTTGGAACTGGTACCCTATGAATGGGCTAATGGTTGGACCAGTGTTCTAATTTGGAACTTTTTTTTTGGATTCGAGGAAACCCCACCCCCCGGAAAGTGTATTTTGTGGGCCTAGGTGAGCGAGTAAAACCCTAGGTGTTCCAGGCTCTTACAAGAGGTGCACGCTCTAGTTTGGAACTTGTATCATGTGAAAGGGTAATCAATAGAATTAGTTATTATTGGACAAGATTGGCGTGTAGGCATGTGGAAAACTATAGAAATTGATGGTAAATGAATTAAAAAGAAAATTGTTAGGGTAATGAAAAATATACTAGATCATCTTAATTAATTTAATTATGTTTATGCAAATTACTATGCAGGTTCATCTTAACAGCATAACTCTTAGTTGATGCTTGGGTGTTCCCTCCGTATAGTCACTTAAGTTAATAGGAAGATGGAAGAATTTTCCTTTTGGGTTGTATATAACAATACTACTAAATTATATGTATAAAGTTATGTAGTGTTATTTTTGTTAAAATTGTAAGTAGTAAATTGAAATTTAAAATCTTTATTATGCTAACGTATGAATGCATTTACAATGGTTAATTAATGGTTACCTCTTAAATCCTAGGATTCTTCTCATTTTTATAACTTGCTAATTGTGTGAATTTTATCTTAAAAGTTTACAGTTTGAGACTTGGAATGATTGGATTGTGTATGAACAATGAATATAGGATGTGCACAAATAATTTATTGATAACTTGGGACCTCCCGACATAGAGGAAACCCTGCCGAAATTTTGGTACAAAAAAAATTACCATGTTTCTTTTTTTTATGGTTGATGCGGTTTCGGTACGGGGGATGTTACAAGGTCTGTCAGTTTATGGATGCTCCTGAGAGTCATTGAGCTGTTGTTAAATGTATCTTGTGCTACTTGAAAGGTACGTCAGATTATGGCATCCAGCTTTCTCGTGGCTCCTCTTTATCACTTCATGGGTTCACTAACGCCGATTGGGCAGGGAGTGTTGATGATCGAAAATCTACTAATGGATATATTTTTTTTCTTGGTACCACCCTTGTTTCATGGAAATCTAGGAAGCAACACAATGTTGCTCGCTCCTCCACTGAAGTAAAGTATAAAGCTTTGGTTAATGGTATTGCTGAGGTTCTTTGGTTACGCTATCTTCTGACAAATCTGTGTTTTTCCCCTAATTATATTACTACTATCTGGTGTGATAATTTGGGTGTTACTTATCTGTCTGCTAATCTGATTTTTCATACTTGAACAAAACATGTTGAAGTTGATTATCACTTTGTTCGTGATTGGGTGGCAAAAAAGGAGATTCAGATTCGTTTCATCTCCTCCAAAGATCAATTAGCAGATGTTCTTACTAAGTCACTCTCTTACTCTACATTTGCTCTTTTTCGTTCCAAGCTTCATGTGGATAACCCACCTTTAGCTTGAAGGGGTGTATTATGGAATGTATAAGAATAGGAAATATTAGGGGCAAGCAAAAAAACCAAAAAAACAATTAAAAAGAAAACTGGAAAACAAATAACCAAAAAAACCGAACCATGAAAAAAAATGGATTAAACCGATTAGAATTTAAAAAAAACAATCGGTTCGGTTCGGTTTTGATTTTATAAGTCTAGAACTGAAAAAACCGAATCGAACCCAAACTGGAAAAAAACCAAGCCAAACTGGAAAAAAACCAAGCGAAATCGGTTTGAATTGGTTTTTTTTCTAAAATAACTTGACCGAAACCGGTCGGTTTGAACCGGTTCTGGTTTGATTTCAGTTTTTTTAAAAAAACAAAACCGGTTTCGTTATTTTTTTTGATAAAAACCAAACCGAACTAAAAATGATCACCCCTAGAAAATATTGTATTATTAATGTATTGACTTATCGTGTGTAGTATGCTACACCGTAACACATGTACTGCCCTAATTATATAAATAGCAGAGGTGGTTATCTCATTAGGTCAAGCCTTTCAATTATCACAAACCTTGTTCAACTCTTCACTAGTCCAAGTCAAAGAGTACAATTGCTACCTGATAAGTCCACTCCAAGTTTTTTACATCACTTGAAGATGTTTTCTCTTCAAGACTTTCTCTTGATGACAATACCTCATCAATACCAAGAGTTTTTCTCAAACTCTCAAGGGTTTACAAATATGATTTTGTTATTACAGAATTATTCTCTCAATATAGTGTATTTTACATTTGCAAATCTAAGCATCTTTATATCTCATTAGATAGCACTTAATGGATTAAAAAGTGTTGAAGTGTTG
>Ga0325414_1000559_pt1 | contig 31112 bp, 15 predicted proteins | sample PopdelMetagenome_8_FD_206183 | JGI IMG/M metagenome (GOLD analysis project Ga0325414, IMG submission 206183) | Populus deltoides microbial communities from Bellville, Georgia, United States - Leaf-PdKOR-R3 | ecosystem: Host-associated > Plants > Phyllosphere > Phylloplane/Leaf | place: USA... | reverse complement strand
ATGGTTGATCCCAGGGCCTTCTCCTGTGAGCTTGCCGAAGATGCTACTGTGGCCGATGGAGAGTGGAACACTTGGGCACTAACATAGGTGATTGCGAAATGCATCTTCAGAACATAGGGCTTCAGAACATAGGGCTTCAGAAACTGAGCAACTCTAGGCAGTCTAACCGGAGGAGGAATAACCATCTGTGTCTGCAAATCAAAAGCGAATAAAATCATAGGTACAGAAACAAAAAAGATTTACATAATTAAAAAAAAAAACCTGAGTTGGATTATGAGATGAAAAAGCCACATCTCTGAAGTTTTTTCATCAAGAAAAATAGAATGCCTGACTGGTTAACAAACTACTAACTCCTGTGAAGCACAAGGACTAACTTAAAGCTGTGACTTGTGTCAAACCTGTGTAATTAAGAAAAGTATCATGGGCTAAGCTCTCTAATAGACAGTCAAAGACGAGTTTGAATACCCACTTGAGCTATCAAGATCTGAAATTGCAGGAGAATTGCTTTTCTAAGAGACGAGACATACGCTATTTGTACACTCAACTAATAATCATTCTACTCTTGCAACAAAATTTTTCCCACTGCCAAAATGAAAAGTTTATTCTAAAAAATTATGAAAAAGGAAAATCTTAACTCGATGTACATTGAAATAGGGTAGGCCAGAATTACAAGAGGCGTAGCTAGTGCCATCCAGGCCTCAAAACTTTACAGTCTGATATCAAGTTTTTAACAAATTAATTTAAAGCATCAGATGTGAACCAAAAATCTGTCAATTTCCATGTAATTGCTGTCACGAGGGAACTGTGCAACAGGGAAAGGTCTGAAATCACATGAGATTCTAGAAACATCAGATTGACCAATAAAATTGCAGTTCTAAGTTAGCAAACTCTACTGTAAAGTAAACCCAGGCTGTTTCATCAAGAGGATTTCGAGCAATTGATGACAATGGGATGAACGAGTCGCAGCGTGTGCAGTTTCAATTAAAAAGTAAAAGACTTGCAAGGGTAATTCATCCATAAACAATAATTGGTGCCTTGGAACAATAAACACAAAATTAGTGACCAAAAGTTTCCACATCAATGAACATTAACAGCAACCACAAAATCTAAAGCATTATCAAATTCTTAACAGGTCAAAATAACCAATACAAAGACTATAATAACTTCATCACAACTCAAATCAAATAAAAAAGGAGTCTTGTCATCTCATATTGCAGTTGCAGAGACCTTTTCTAGTTACACTACCAGGACTGAAATCAACTTAAGAATTACACAAACAAAGCAGAAACCTTTACATGTCCAAATCACTAAAAAAACATATGAGACCATCTGTACTGAAGAACAAAACCCCAAACAGTCAAAAACTAAAATTTCCAAACAAATGGCAGTAAATTCTTAAAACCCTTTTCATATCAAAACACCCGTTTCAGTTAAAGATGGTGTATCTTTAATAGTATCTCAGTAATGGAAGCCTGTCAGAACTCACCGCACCGCATCACATAAATAAATAAACGGAGCCTGATAGAGGAAGGTTTAAAGTGGACTGTGGTTGTGCTTTATATGACCTCAAACCCAACTCCAAACTTTTTGGATCTTTATAATTCTTAGATTCGAATTGTAGGGGAGATGGCTGTGAGAAAATTTTGCAAATAATTTGTTTAAAATTAAGGAAAGAAAGACTATGAAAATTGTTATGAATTAAAATGTAATCATATTCTCGTTTGGATAATTCTATCTTTGACACAAATATCATTCTTGAATGAGTTTTTGAAGAACTCCACCACTATTTTTTTGGGACTAACAGTGGTAGTATATAATTAAGAGTCACTTTATTTTTGTGTTTTAATTTTTTTTTTAATGAAGTTTTCTTTTCTTTTCGTATAATTTTAATATTATTATGTTAAAAAATAAATTTTAAAAATAAAAATAAAAATAGTATTTTAATATATTTAAAAAAATATTTTAAAAAAGCGATTCCGTTCTAAGTAAATCCTATTATTCTATTAATGATTAATATTATTAAATAATTTTATCTTTGGAAATAAATGGTATTCACAGCTGGCTATCATCATTCAGCCACCAAATCACTCCTACATTCAATGGTGGACGGATGATGAAGCCAAAAATCTAATGATATCCATTTACTGTTGTTAAGGAAAAAAATTGAATTGCAAAAATCACAGAACCTTCGAAGAAGAAATTTCGTTGACGTTCAAAAATCAAAACAATTTGGTAAAGAAAATTTTCTATCAGCAATTTAGCAAGGAAAAAAAAAATAATCGGCAAATCTCATCTCACTGACGAAAATTCAGAGTGCAGAGGTACATAAACGGCAAAGAAGTGATAAACGTGGAAGAACACAAGTTACAAATAGACAAAAACTTTTAAGACAACATAACCACAACATCAACCTCCATTACAGGAGCTTCCAATGCTAAGACCAACCACATAAATACCCTCCAAGACCAAGAATTTCTCTTGCAAATAAAAAAAAAAAAATAGACCAAAGTAGTTTTCTTACACAATCACCATGCTTTTGCACACACACTTCTTTGTAAGTTATCTTTTCATTCTTTTTTCCATTCTCTTTTTCTCATCATCAAAGAATCAAAGTGTCAATCTTTTTGTTTCAAGTTTGAATTTTTCATTTGAATTTGCAGCAGACTTTAAGAACTGCAAGAAGGGTTCTTGGAAATGTAATGAAAGGCAAGTGGGTTGTTGTTTCGTATTGAATTTGATTGGGTTTTTTTTTTTTTTTTTGTCTTATCACAGAACTGCCTTACGTTCATTTGTCTCATATGGGATTTTCTTATGATTGATATTCCTTGGTTTTGAAGTACTGTTCCCGACCTTGTTTTCGTAGATTCTGTTCAATTGAGCAACAAGAATTGTATGCCATTGAGAAGAGGCAAAAGGGTTGTTTCTTTTCAAGGCTCTGCTGTAAGATTTGTACAAACATCATACCGTATTTCACTGCCTGCTGGGAACGCATTTGGAAACCAAGAAAAAGTCTCTTCAAAAATTTTGAAAGACAAGAAGACAGTTCCTGATTCAGATCCTCCAAGTGATAGAGATGTTGATCTTTTGTACCAGTTTTTTGATCGAAGGTTTGAGCAATCTCAAAGAAGCTGTTTCTTTTCTTTCTTTTCTTTCTTTTTTTGAGCAAAATTGTTTCATTTCTTTGATTAGCTATGTCTGTTTTGTAACAAAATGTGATGTTTTTATTTATTTTTGCTATGTACAGCACCAAATTGGTGGTTTTGACTGGAGCTGGGATTAGTACAGAATGTGGAATTCCTGATTATAGAAGGTTTTATCTCTTCTCTATACTGTTCAATAAGCTTAATACTGTCGTCCAAGTCTATCATATCTACAAGATGTTTTTTTGCACTTTTAATATATCAGTAAGCAGTGCATTTGTAATAATAATAACAGAATGAACTCCTTGCAAGTTTGCTCAAGCTGCTAGTGGTCAATAACTTTCTGCTTTGGAATTGTGGCAACTATCGTTGATGATGGCTGAATTGAAGTTTTTTGATGCTTGCATTGAATTTATTCTCTCACTCCTCAACTCGTGCCCATGTTTGTCTGGTATAATGCCATGGCATGTTGTGATTCATTGATGAATCTTATTTTCTTCATCCACATTAATATTTAGGATGCACAAGAACTCCTTCACTGTGGATGGTTTTGTAAATTGTTCATTTCCGTGTGCTCTTCATGTGAACTGGGCTGCATGTTTGGTATTAGATAGCCATCAGTGGGGAAAGGCAAAGATTGCATATGGTTCATCGATCACATTAATACAAGTGGCTGGAGCCTGCTTTGATCTATAGTTGTCTACTCTTCCCCTCTGTTGAGTATATGATGATCTTCTTCTTTTTCCCTTCTATTTGCTTATGCATTGGCTATGTCCAAGAAGATAAAATTGTGTAGTAATTCAAACTGGTTATCCAATCTATGGGTAACATGTGATGTTTTATCTCTAGAAGCATTTTTGTTGAATTTTGTGGGGCCAAACTGATGTATAATGATATGGAATTTTATCCTGCTGCAGTCCAAATGGAGCCTACAGTTCTGGTTTCAGACCTATTACCCATCAGGTGATCTGAAGGCATGTTGTCAGATATCTTGTTTCTTCAGCATTTTTTTCAACATTGATAAGTGTTTAAATATGTTCAAGGTTATCAGAACCGAAACAAAGGAAAGCTACTAAATTTCAAGATTGCCATCTGTAATGGTCCTCTAATAAAGCTTCAGTTCTCCAGGAATTAAGCAATATGCTAGAGCATCAATCAGTGGCAGGATAGATGATCTTCTATTTAGACTAAAAGTTTTAGAAAATAGCAGCTTCTGCCAGCCCAATTTGACTAGGGCGTACTTAGCTAATCTCACATGATGACTGTATCAGTCTCTGAACAAAAATGACAATAAAATATGTAGACCAATTCATGAATAGATGATTGGGAATTTGCTGAGTTGATTATCATAATAGAAAAATCTAAATCCTTCACTTTATGGATCAATTAATCTCTGCCATTGAGATAATGGCATGACAGAAAAGAGATTAGCTATATCAATGTCTGTTCTTTTTTCCCTTTTTCTTTCATGCAATAGCTATGAGAGAAAATTTTAGAGTAATTCAAACTGTTTATTCAATGTAAGGTTGAATTCATTGATGTGGAAGCCATTTGCAAATAGATGAGTTCTATATCTTATTTTAGAATATTTAGATTCATGTTTGCAGCTGAGGGAAGTCAGTTGTTAAGTGAATGCAGTACTGAATATACATTATCTCCTAAACTTTTGTTCAATGAGACCATCTTCCTTTTAGACTGGCACTTGCCTCGTATATATTTTAGATGCCTATTGGATTTTAGTTCACTAAAAGGAATGCAGCTCGTACATGTTGCTTGATCCTATGATTAGCATTGTTAGAGCCCATTTAGTTGTAAAAAAATTAAGAAGATTTTTATCACAGAAGCTGGAGCTTGTTCAGTACTTCTTTCTTCTACCAAGGAAATCTTTTGTATTGTATTTTCACCCTGTACTTTCCAAAGATTGGTATAATTTTTTTTCCGATGCAACAAAAGTTTACATTGTTAACATATACTTGCATCTCTCCATGAACAGGAGTTTGTCCGTTCAAGTCGAACACGTAGGCGATATTGGGCTAGGAGCTATGCTGGATGGAGACGGTTTCATGCTGCAGAACCTAGTGCAGCCCATTTTGCTTTGGCATCTTTAGAAAAAGCTGGGCGGATTGATTTTATGATTACACAAAATGTTGATAGGTAACTAGCTGTTCATACCACTCCTTTTTTTCGAGAAACTATGAGGGTCTCATGCAGCCATAGACAAGTGCTATATTGACAAACTTTATCAAAATACTGTTCCAGACTGCACCATCGTGCTGGGAGCAACCCACTTGAAATACATGGAACTGTATACTCTGTGACTTGTCTAGATTGCAACTTTTCCTTTCCGCGGAGTTCATTTCAAGATCAACTGAAGGCCCTCAATCCAAAGGTCGGTTTTGTACAATTTACTGTTGCTAGGTAGGAAATATCCAGACTCTAATGTGTTATACAGCATCATGTCATCAAAGCTGATAGAAATTGTGATAAGGTATCCAGTTACTAAAATCTCAAAAGAGGTTTAAAGAGAATTCTCAAATGCCAAATGGATTTCACGAATGAGCTTTAGTTCCGAGAGATTGACATAAGTATATGCTGTACACTTTTAGAGTTAGAAGGCTTTAGATAAATGAGGTCTTAACATAGGCATGCCTTTTTTTCAAAGGTTTGGGGCCTCAGAATCAAGTACAATTGTCAGAAATGGCTGTTAGAACATGGATTGGAAACATAAGAATCTAAAAATGTAGGGCTTGAACGAGGGACTTGAGGTTCTGTCCAATAAAAATTGTGAAGGGATCCAGTTAATCAAACTTTTGAAGGGTTTTAAAGATATTTCTCAAATGCCAAAAAGGATTTTCAGGGATGATGAGGGAGCAGTTTCCGTCCCTTTTATTGGCGAGGTGATGGAGAGGATACCCATTTAAAAGGTGCCTATATAAAGGGGTGAATAGTAGGAGCTAAAACCCCTTCATAGAAAATATTTTGCATTTCTTAAATAATGTGAAAATGTGTAAAACCTCTTAGCGAAAAATTATAAATTGAATAGTTTCATGTAGAACAAAAAGAAAAAAAAATTGGTAACTCTCGATCAGGTTATCAGAAAATTCTGAAACTTTGCATGGAGACTTTTAATATGATTTCTTAGCTTGGGTTAAAATTTCAGAATTTTTAGAGAAATTCGAAAATTTGACGGAAAATCACAATTTGACTAATTTTATGTTATTGGATGTAATTTTAAATCCGACCATCAGATGAAGCTGAAATTTTATGAGGAACCTTGAAATATATTAAATAAAATCTAGTTAAAATTTTAAGATGAACGGAGCTCGGTAGTGCTATCAAAGAATAAGGACCATCAAATGGAAGCAAAAAGACTCAAGGGTAAAATGGTAATTTGTCATTAAAAATAAAACAAAATGGTTGGCAAGGTTACATGCAAAAATCACCTTTGAATTGCCTGTTTTCCTTGAATAGCTTTCTTTCCTTTTTTCTTTCAACTACTTAATCCTTTTTTAACCTGGCTGCAAATTCATTTTTTCATCTGGAATGTTATTTATGTTGTGCTAAGGCTGATTGAGAAAATTATTATGTAGTGGGCAGAAGCAATTGAAAGTTTGGATAATGGAAGTCCTGGATCGGAGAAGAGCTTTGGCATGAAGCAAAGGCCTGATGGTGATATTGAGATTGATGAGAAATTCTGGGAGGCGGATTACCACATACCTGCATGCCCAAAATGCAATGGAGTGCTCAAACCTGATGTAATATTTTCTTGTACTGGTTTATAATTTTCAGCTGCTATATCTTTGGAGGCTTTTAAATTCTGATTCCAAAACAAATGTTTTTGCTTTTCTTGTTTCAGTAACTGCTTATGTCTACTATAATTGATATATGCAAGCAATATCCATATCCATATTTTAGTTATCATTCTTTTTTACTGGGTTACTAGATGACCTGATGTATCTTCAACTGTGTAGATGTTGCAGAACCATGTGGTCATAAAAGACTGGTATAGTGCCATAAGTACATGGAATATCAGGATACAGGGAAATTATTTAATACACCTGAGGTTGTACTCCCCTTTCTTAATGAAGGTGGGGTCCGTGGATAATTTTCATGGTGGGTCCCATGTTTATGTGTCTGAGAGAGGAGTACAACTCCAAGTGTGTTGAAATTGTTGTTTTCCATGACCGGATTTCATCAAGTGCTATAAGATGTTAAAAGGAAATTTAAGTCCTAAAAATAAGGTAGACATGCATTGAAAATACTAAGAGTGGCATTGTCTAATGTTCATAGAAAGTTGTCATTGAATGGCTTTGTCTAATGTTCGTAGAAAGTCATCATTGAATGGACGTGATGGTCTGTAAACTTGGTAAGTTTTCTGATATCAGGTAGTACATGCATTATGCTTGGTTTTAAGACGGGGCATATATTTGTGACCATGTAATTGTTGCTTTGCTATTTCACTGTTAACAGATGGTAATGCATGTGAAAGCAGAATTCATGTACATGTATCGAATACATATCTTATACACTGTGCACCCAAGGTGAATCTGCCATTATAATATGAGTTTCTATCAGTATTTCAAGTATTCGCTTCTGCACATCATTTTATAGTCTTTCTTTCATATTGAATTTCATATACTTGTGCATTAAGTGCCTAGTATAGGTTGTTACAAAATCCTGTAATTTTATTTTATAGCTGTCTCTGAATTGTTCAGTAGAAGAAGGTTCATGGTGTGAAATAACTAAAAAATATCACATACATGATACAAAATGTTCTTAGGCTTTTCTTTTTTGAGAAAGTGGTCATATTTTGAGTTCATCTGCTGTAAATCTCATTACTAAAACCTCTCATGGAAATATTAATGATGACTTATCATGGAAGGCTTACTTGCTGTTGCATAGATTAACTTTGAATTATTTAACAAAGAAGTTGCAGTATTTGGTCATTCATATATGAGTGCTATGACAGTTTCTTCAGTGCACAAAATGAAATGTGGGCATGTATGCAGCACACATATAATCATTTTTATTCAAGCAAATGCACTCATGTATGATACAACAATAGCTGAGCTAAACATACAGGTAAAGCACCTTTTGAAATATTGGTTCTGAACATGGTAATCTGCTAATCCTGAAGGTTGTTTTCTTCGGCGATAATGTCCCCAAGGATAGAGCAGACAAGGCAATGGACGCTGCAAAAGGTTGCGATGCTTTCCTTGTACTAGGATCATCTCTAATGACCATGTCTGCTTTTAGACTTGTCAGGTAAATGCATTTTTTGTTCATTTCTCTATGACGGGAGATGACAAATTTTGATTGCGTAACAATGTTATGATCAGAGATACCTTTGTCTCTGGAAAATTTATGTCTTAGTTCACAGCTTCTTTGTTTCTTTTTCTTCCTTTTGATCTGGAAATAAATGAAGTCTCTCAAAATCTAAACTCAATGTTGATAATCAGGAAAATTCATTAATTGACGATGAGAATAGGACTGAGGATAATAACTGCCATGCATGTCTCCATGCAGTGAACAGTAGTAACTGTGAACAGTAGTAACTGAATGTAAGCCTGCATCCTCTGAAGGCTGCAATTAAGTCGATGGTCATTTTCATCCCTGAAGCATTATAAGTTCATTTAAGGTTGACACTGATGACGACTCCATCAAAGGGATGAATAAATGTCGCCACATGCATATTGATAAAGACTATAGCTTGAATCAAGACAACCTTAATTTCGTGTGTGCAAGGAATTAATGCTTGAAGTTGAAGTGGAATCTGGGATTTCTTTAACCTTTTTCTTTATCATTGTACCCAACTAAAACACAACTGACAATGAAGCAACCGAAGCATGATGTTTTTAAGACTGCTCAAGCTTCAATTGACAAGGCTTTTGATATCGAACAGAGCTGCTCACGAGGCAGGTGCTGCTACAGCAATTGTAAATTTAGGCGTGACGCGAGCTGATGATATCGTGCCTTTAAAGATAAATGCCCGATTAGGAGAGGTGAAGTCTTCTGAAACCAATTTGGGAACTATTTTCTTCACGTTATCATGTCTTGGCTTTATTGATCCTTGTTATGGGCTATCACAGATATTGCCTAGAGTACTGAACATTGGATCCCTCAGCATCCCTGCTCTCTCCTGATGATACGAGAAAGAGGTAAAATGAGAATACATTTTCATTAAGAAAAAAAGTTGCAATTTTGCCCCTTCCCTTTTCAAGCATCCCAGGGATCCACGTTGTTGTTAATGCAATGAACTATTTTATTCTGCCTTTCTTTTTCCAGGTGGGGATTGAAATGAGGAGGGGCAATGAGCCTTCAAGTTCTATTTAAACGTCATGATAGTTTTTTCGTTGGCATCGCTGCACCATCCTATAGAATGACTAGCGGAACTTGTTGATCAAGAGTCCCCTTGAGATTCTGAGGGCATATCTAGCTCAGGATTTCTCACCAATGTGAGTATCATATAATTGTGCACGATACATTTGTTTGGAGGCAACTTCAAGATGCCATCAAGCAAGCAAAGAATGGTGTATACCATTAACATTTCAATCGGTTTGTGGTCTTTCCAGTAAATTTATGATTTGATTAATTTTGTTTGCTGTATTGGGTATAAAATCCTGTTCATGTTGTAGCGTTTAAGGTGTATATGTATGGTGGATGACATGTTGATTTATTTGATGGAAAAGGATTCCAATGAACAATAATGGCTAATGTGTGAGCAGCTAATTCCCAGCACATTAATGGTTCCAAACTCTCAACCATCGCACATGCAGCAACTCAAGATTATTGAGATTCCCCCCCCCCCCCCCAGTTTTGCTTGTACTAGTTCTTCACACTTCCTCCTTGCATTGGATGAGTAGGGGTGGCAAATATGAACTCAGACCTGTAAATACAACCCAAATCCTTTTGAAAGATTAGGGTTATAAGTTTAGCGTTTCAATCCGAAGCCGGATATGATTTACATATAAAATAACTTGAATGGGTTGGATTAATTCTTGAACTTGTCTTTATATACATATGAAGCATTTCCATAAGTACTGTTGATTAAGTGTAGAAGGCTGAGTTTTAATCAAAATAGGATGCACTATTTGTATTGGTTTGTGTTGAATATGATGGTAAGATAAGATTTTTAATTTTATATTTTGATGTTATTTTAGCTAAAAAAATTAATAACTTTCCACTAATTAAATTTAAAATGTCATTGTAAGGTGACCTAATTGGAATTATTAGATAATCAAGATATCATATGATGTTAACCCTAATTTTTCCTTGGTATTGTAAATTATAATCATCATATCATATAAAATATTAGAAGTAAAAAAGCATTAATTGTTTTAGTGTTTTTAATTTAATTTTAATGGATATACAAATATGAGAACAACCTCTTTTATACATTATAAAATCTAAAAAAAAAACATATAAAAAATCTATAAATCAAGAGCATATAAAAACATAAAATATTAAATATAAACTCACCAAAAAATAAGAAGAAAACACATGTGGGCTACTTAATAAGTAAGCATTCTGTGTACACAATCAAACAATAAAATCTTATTAAAAGAGATGAAAATATCATAAAAAAAACAAATAAAAAATAAAATAATGAATTTAAATTGAGCAAAGCTAAAAAAACAAATATATTAATTGATACAATATTGCATGCTATTTAATCAATATAATAATATTGATCTTGATAAATACTATACCATTTTAAAAAAAAAATTATTTGTTATATTTTAAGAAAGTAGTCACCAGATAGCGTATAGCGTGGAGGAAACATGTCCCTTATCATTTCCAGTTCTAATAATGGCATTGCAACTTGCCTTCTCTTTCCCAAACCACAATCCTTACCAACAGAACCACATGCTTAAACCCTCTTCTCTCAAAACCTTCAACATTTCAACTTCATCGTCTCCTTCAACCTCATTCTCAACCCCAAAACATTACCACCCACAAAGCACCAGTCACCCTCTTCAAGAAGCTTTCCGTTCAAGCAGTAGAAGAGACCTGAACCTTTCAGTTCTTGCTCTGCTCATAACTGGGTCATTACAAAACTTGTCTAACAACATCACTTTGGCTCAAGAATTGGAGCTTGAAAGATACACTGACTCCAAGGAGGGTTTCACTCTCCGTAGACCCTCTTCTTATGTTCAGGTACTTAGAACATCTGTGTGGACACACACGCACACTAGTTTTGAGTACAGAGTATGTGAGTGTTGTATAAAGGTTGCTGTTTTGAAAGAGTTTGGTTAGTTTTGTGTGAATTAGGTGGATAAAGCAGGGGCAACAGTGCTGTTTGAGGAGGCTAATAAGGGGAGTAACAATATTGGTGTTGTGGTCACCCCAGTTCGTTTAACAAGCCTTGGTGAATTTGGGAGTCCTCAATTTGGCTGACAAGCTTATTCAAGCTGAAAAGAAAAGGGTAAAATGCTTAACCCTGAAACTTGGTTATCTGCCTACACACATACTTCTCATGTTGTCTTTTGTCCTGCTTCTACATTCAGGGAAAAGATTGAATTTTCAGAGGATAGTGTTATAGGTCTGAGGGGAGAAATAGTTAAATACCTGTTTATCTTTATCATTGTGATCAGGAATTTTCTTTTATTGCCACATCTTCAACTGAATGATTGCTGGATAAAAAGTTTAAAGCTTTGGTAAGTATAAGTTCTCTTTTGGTACAGGAAAGCACGAAGGATGCTGAGGTTATTTCTGTGGCTGAGAGATCAGGCCATGGAGGTCTACAAGTGTATGAATTTGAATACAAGGTTGACAGTACTAGGGGAGGGATGAAGAGATCTTCTCAGCTGCATTTGTGTCCTCTAAGAAGCTTTACCTCTTAAATATTACCCACTCGGACAAGACAGAGAGCCCTCTTGAAGCTCATAACAGAACGATTTTGGAAGAAGTGCTTAATTCATTTGATGTAGCTCCAGTTACATGATTCTATAGCCCATTCTTTTGGGGCAGGTGCTTGATAGAGTAGACCTCTTGAATCTTCAAAGCTTAAGGTAACTCCAGCATTTGCCTCATACCGCAGTTATATCAAAACTAAGGTAACCAAAGCTGGCTGACTAAATGGCGTTGCATGAAGCATTCAGAAGTGAATGACTTCTGTTTTATTTCACATAACAAAAGTACATCATTTCAGTGCTGTACATTACCGCAACCTATTCGGGAGATGAGAGTCTGGCAGGGCTTCTTATTTTAGTTAGGCTTCTGTATTCAGATGCTCCCACATTTATGTATGCACTTTGAAAAAAAGTTAAGTTGACAGATCTATGAAAAGTTGTACTTTATTGTTCGTTTTAGTCTCTTAGCAAACAAAAGGATATCATGCTCCTTTATTTTTATAATTACAAGAAGATATTTTCTGGAAGAAGACTGATCACTGTCTCTGCATATTTCATGTAACTATAGTGCATTCCAAGTGTAATACCGATGTAGCTAAGCCCAAATATCACTTTGTCATATGGATAAAGCTTCTGGAACTTCTGTATTACCGATAAGGGGATTATGCTTTCGTTTTGGCCCAATTCAGAAGTTTGAGCATCTCATCTTAACGGAGTGCTTTGTATATTCAGGTTGCATTGCAACACTGTATAAAACTTCCACGGAAGGGCTCTATATGACAGAGAATTGATCATCTCTTACTTTCCTTTCAAGGTAAGGTCTAATGATCATTATATGATATCCCCATCTAAACATTCTTTACAAAGATATGAATGCTGTCAGTTGTCCCAGGAGCTTAGGAAAGTTGAAGAGATATTATAGCTGTTCAATTTGTTTATTTATTTTCGAGATACCCCAGGCTTATGCCTGTTGGTCTTTGTTATTTGTAGCACGATCAGTTAGTTTATGGGCAATTGTTTTAGAATGAGATTGAGATTGAGTATCTTAATGTGAGTCTTGTGGTCCTGGAAGTTTCAACATCCAAAACTGAATTTTTCTTTTTCACCTGGGCGAGATTCAGGCGGCACCTCTGAAAACTTGGAGCATTCCATCTACAGGCTAGGTCATTCTCAAGCCGTCTTAGCAGAATATTTGCATATTGCCTTTGACATGTTGAAAACAATTCTCAAGAAGCTTTGATGAAAAAGATGCACCTTATCTTTTCCTAATAATTTAAAGGGTTAATGACTCAATCAGTTCTTATAAAATGGATGGATTAGAAAGTTAATTTATATTAAAGATAAAATTAGCTCAATCATGGACATAAAGACAGAATAGAAAAATACCTCATTCTATAAGCATAGACTGAGATATTAACCCTGATTTTAAACCATGACTGAAGTCTTGGTTTGCCCTTAGCATCCCACCAAGGGAACTTGGTGAATTGTGCAGCTGGAGAGATGTAATAAACTCAGCTGTCTTAAAGGGACTTTAGGTGCTACTGCTAGATGATTGTATCTGTTTCAAATACTGAGATGGATTGTCTTTGCATGGTTGCAGCTTTTTAGGTGACCTTTTGTGGTTCTGGTGAAACGGGGCAGGCAACACGAAGTCTTGTTTTTGTGCGCGTGTGTGTACGAGTTGTGGAATAAATCGAATCCTTAAGAGTTGAAAGTGCATGTGTTTATTGAAATTCTATGGGAGAAGAACAATTCAATCGAAAGCGAATCTATCGACTATGAAAGATATTTAATCAAGTGGGACTTGAATCTGAGAACCCAGCTTTCAGGGATTTTTTGATAGGTCCCCTTACCTAACTATATCCATTCACAAAGTTTGAATGATCAATGCTTTAAGTCCGTTAACTGAAGTCAAACTTCTGGAAGAGAAACTACTAGTGTTCACATGTATCCACCGCCTGCCATCTCACTCCATGTTTTGAGAAAATCTGTCCAGTCTTCAGATATGTAAAGATGTTGCCACTATTATTTTCATCATAGAATAGAACCATTCTACGGTGAAACTCATCTTGATACCCCATATATATAATAGAAGAATCATTGAAAGAGAAATGTGAAACCGGATACTAGGATGCGTGTGAATAAGGAATATGCGGCTGTTATTATATTTGTTTGGAGGGAATCAACATAGAAAAATCAAGCATGACAACAGCAAACTTGGACTTAATACTTACATTAAAAGCCACGAAGATTCATGGTATAAAGCAAGCACAAGCCAACCCCCCTCTCTTCTCTTTTTTTGAAAACTTCGGTGAAGGGAACCACTTGTATAACTAGTTCTGTCTTGTTTTGAACCAACTTCCGGGAGATAATATCTTGATGCCAAGGAGTATAGACAACCAGAGGCAACACAAGTCCAATAAATGGATCCTGGGGAGAAGCGGCACAATGAACTAAGATACAAGCAAGAGCTCAGAAGAGATATTGTTCTTGAATCTGGAATCCCTTGCTGTATTGTGTTTTGCTCTTCTTTTGTGCGTGGCTGGTGGTTCTTTATTATTTCTTGTTGAAGGAATGTTTTTATCTTAACCTTTTGATGGGATTTTATTAGATTTTCTTTTACATCATATATGCAGATGTACTTATGGTGTTTTTCCTTTTATATCGCAGACTTTGTTCAAAACTCTTGCAATATCATTCTCAACAATGACCCTTTTCACTAGGATTACTCCTCCTTATGGTTCAAGCCTTTTATATGCAGGTCTGCAAGTCTAGTCTGGTGATGGGTTGTTGTTATCTTTCTTCACCTGGTTTGTTGGTATTGCAATGGCTTAGATCTGCTCCTCTTTTCAAGCTTGTTCCTTCTAAAATTCCCTGTCCCTTCTTAATGATTCTATGTTTTAGTTGTTGTTTATGCAATTTTTTTCTCAAATCAAATTCTACATCTGTGAATTGAATGCTGCTACTGCAAAAATCTTACTAGTCTAAGAGAATATACATGGGTGATAATTCTTAAGAGGAAAATGATCTCCTTAACTGGAATATTTCAAGCAGTAATCTCTCAACACAAAACTGAATACGTTATCTAAAAGTTTCGGGAATCTAACATTCTCTTTGTTTCAAATTAAACGGAACCGGATCTGTCTATCTCTGGGCCGCTCATTTAGCTGGCCCCAGATTGGGTCCATTTGCATCATGGTGTTGTGCTTGGCTTGAGACCACAGGGCTAGTTGCAGGCATCGGTACTCAGGTAGTTTTCTTTTCAGTGGACTCTCACCATTAGAGAATGAGATTCAGACGTTGACTTCTTTTACTTCGAAGGCATATGCTGGTTCACAAAGTTTGCAGAGTATCATCCTATTATCCACTGGCACAAATAAAAATGGAGGATATTTTGCACCTAAATGGTTGTTCTTATGCGTGTACATTGGTCTCACGTTGATATGGGCAGTGCTCAACACATTTGCATTAGAAGTAATAGCCTTGATCGATGTAATTTCCATATGTTGGGGTAAAATCTAATGCTTTTTGCTGCTATATTTTTTCCTTTTCCCCTTCCTCTCAAGTGCAAAAATAAAAACTATTGATTGTGATTTCTTATGATAAGTTATTGGAGGACTGGTTATTGTTATAATGCTTCCTTTGGTGGCACTGACGACGACAAAATCTGCTTCATATGTGCTCACACATTTCGAAATGGCACCCGAGTCGACAGGAATATCAAACAAACCTTACGCAGTCATTCTATCTTTCCTTGTTACTCAGTATTCCCTATATGGATACGACGCTGCAGACCATCTTACTGAAGAAACTAAAGGTACATTTTGCGATTCTTTCTAACATTGGAATCATTTCAATATTTGGCTGGGCTTGTATCCTGGCCCTTACTTTCAGCATTGGGATCATTTTGTTAGTCGTGAAGTATTACAACTTCCCTTCCAGTTCCTACTTATTTTACTCTTTTTAGTACCCTTTATCTGTTCTTTTCCACTTGGGCACTGTAATATTGTGGTCTTTATCAGAAGTTATTTTACTTTAGACCCACCCTCAAGAATTTTCTTGGTGGGATTTAACTGAAGTCTAAATTCTACACTTGCAACTCTTCTTCAGGATTTTGGCTACCTATATTACCCAAGAAATGAGAATGCAGGTGAATTGTGCCAGCTCAAATACTCTATGATGCATTCCATGGCAGACATCATAATTCTGCTGTAGCAATCGTTTTACTGTTTACCATATGGGGCTCAGTTTTCTTCAGAGGGCTCTCAATCACCACCAATGCAGCTACTGTGGTAAGCGGTTGATTCCTTGGCCTATAGCTTTATCAAGAGTCAAGACTTCACAGTGAACCTATTTGACAGCTTCGAAGCTAATCTTACAGGATTGCATTTTCACAATGATAGCCGTTTCTTTCTGTTAGAAAATTTGGCATAAAATTTGCAAGGATTGGATCTGTTATCTCACACCTAATGCATGTAGCTTTGTTTCCTTCAGGTGTATGCGTTATCAAGAGATGAAGGAATTCCCTTTTCGTCCATCTGGCGAAAAATCCACCCAAAGCATAAGGTTTCCTCTAACGCAGTGTGGCTGTGTGCAGCCATCTGTATTCTTCTTGGACTCACTATCTTGAAAGTCAACGTAGTCTCCACTGCCATAACTTCCACATGTACAATTGGATGGGTTGGAGGCTATGCAGTTCCAATCTTTGCAAGAATGGTAATGGCCGAGAAGCATTTCAAAGCCGGGCCCATTTTACCTCGGCAAAGCAAGGAGGTCACTTTGCTTCATTGCCTTTCTGTGGATTTGTTATACCTGTTCAGTTTTTCTTCTGCCAACTTATTACCACATTTCCTGGGATACATTCAACTATGCGCCGGTGGCTTTGGTCGCTGGTTTGATTTTGATAAAGCTTTGGCGGGTGTTGGATGCAAGGGAATTGTTCAAGGGACCTGTTAGAAACATTGATATTCCAAATGGGAAGTTATAAGCTCTATCACTAATTCAACCTTGGATGTTTTTATTGGAACACCATAGTTTCAGTTTCTCCTTTAGATACATTTGTTCGGTTATTTTCCCTTTAAAAGAAAAGGGGTTTTACGATCTCTGTTAGTTAAATGTCACCTGTTCTTTGATTCAATTTGGTGGAGCATGCAGCAGAAGGTTTTCTAATCATTTAGATACATTTGTTCGGTTATTTTCCCTTTAAAAGAAAAGGGGTTTTACGATCTCTGTTAGTTAAATGTCACCTGTTCTTTGATTCAATTTGGTGGAGCATGCAGCAGAAGGTTTTCTAATCATTTTTCTGCAAAGCAAAAGGGACAGGCACACAGCAGGAATCCTAATATTATGTAAATTGATTCATATAACAGAAACTACAAAATATATCTTACATATTCATTACAAAACCTGCTTGGCAGATGGCTTCATAGCCTTTCAATGGAAACTATGGAACCATTTCCTCATTCACAAAACTCAAAAACAAGGGACGGAATTGCACCATTTGTGATTTCAATTCATTATAATCTTTTAGCCACAAAGAATAGCTTGAATTCTTTGCCACTACATCTATAGACACCTCCTTATTTTCAACCAACGCGTTTGCATAGCTCGCAAAACCATCTATCTTCTGCCAAAGCAAAGCCAAATGACTCGGATCACTAGTGCTTCTAAGACCATCTAACAAATCCCTGGCTTCCTCCACGCTTGCCCAGAAGCATGTGTCTTGGGTCAAACTTGCAAACTTGCTCCGTTTATAATTTTCCCCTCTAACACTTCTCTCTTTCCACCACCTATCAAAAATACGATATCTCCTCTCCCTTCCATGGTCAATGTAATGCCCCTTGCTACGATGCATGCCTGTTCGATAATACTCAGCAATATCCAATGGCTCCACAAGGAGCTTATAGGACTGGGAAGCATTGACCCATTTTCCTTGTGTGTGAAAATCATGGGGGAGTTGATTGCTTTCAAACAAGTTTATTACGTTATCCCAAAACTGAGCCAGCTTGTGCCGGTTCAAGTTGACTTTGAAGTCCCTTTTCGAGGCTCCCCTTTGTTTAAAGGAGTCGTAGTAACCCATCTGATCATCAGACCGGTCGCACAATGCTTTATACCACTCTATTTCAGCCCTATAAGGATTGATTTTGGACAGTTTAATTGCCAGATTGGCACAGTTGAGGTTTGGTGTGCGCCCCAATCGCCTAGCAGCCTGTAGGCAATATTTGGCTGGCCCTGCAATTTGTTCCTGCGCGTTGATTCAAGAAAGAATGACTTCAGAAAGTACGTCCACTTCTCTTAAAATCTATTATAGCACAACAAAACCAAAAGAATACCACTAATTCTGATTGAAAGCGCTACCTTGCAAGATATTCCTGTGGACTGCAAAGCCAATACAACACCTGCTTCATAGCTTGATTCAGGAAGCTCTCCTTGCATGAAACTCCTCTTCTCCAGAAATTGCAAGGAGATTTTCCCTACGTAATCACCATACTTGAGATGATCCCCAATGCTAGAGCTAGGCAACCCCATCGCGAACAACAAATACATCATTTTAACAACAGATGCTGCATTGTCCACGCAAATTGCTCCATCTTCCGAACAGAAAAAATAGTTCCCAAATGGCCTGTACATTCCACCAGTCACTGCCTCTTCTCCAGTTTCTACTAAACTTCCCAAGTGAAAACATACATGCCGGAGAATTTGAGCCATGCTCTCATCACTTAACGGTACAGCAAGCAATCCAAAATGCGGAGAATTCATATTCATGTGCCAAAAATGTAGCAGGGGCTTCATGAGTGGAGCAATGGGATCCATTGGAACAAAGAGCATCCTTGGCATGATGTCAAACTTCGATACAACATGGCAAAATTTGCCACCCCATTTTTCGCGAAGAATGGCACGAGAAAGGGTCTCATTACCTAGCAATGGAGAGCCAAAGGTGATGCATAGTACCGAGGGGTTTAAGAAATTTGATTGAAGGTAAGAGAGGAGCCAAAGAGCAGCAAGAGAGGCAGTTGCTCCACCTACGGAATGGCCTGTGAAGATAATTGACTTGCTTGTCTGCATTAGTGTTTGCATCTGCATACACACAAGTTCACTCTTAAAAAATAAACATGATATCATACAATTTCTTAATTAAAAAAATAAAAATTCAAGCAAAACTAATTCAAAGATACCACTCGCGCCAATAAATGAAAAAAAGACAAAAAAATCACAGCTTTTTCAAAAGTAAATGATAAATTCTAGAAGTTCAAGCTTCTGCTAAATTTTAGACTTGGTCTAATGTGGCAGCACATGTAGCTGGGGTTGATAGTACCTGGTCAACCATGTGGTCACTAAAGTCAATCACGTTCAAATATTATAATTAGTCGGTGGTATTTAAAGAAACCACGTCAACAATTCACCATCACCACCATTATATTAAAATAATAATAAAAAAAAAAAGTGGTGAAGATCCTCATCAAATCTATCCTGAAAAATCACTCTGCAGTAAATTTATTTGTTATTATGGTAGTAATTATTTGCTCGAAATATATTAAAATAATGTACTTTTTATTTTAAAAAATTTTATTTTTGAGACAAACCCATCAAAAAAACTACATATTTTTATCATTATTTTTCCATGTTATAGCAATGTTAACATTGAAAAAAAATGTGTGATATATATATATATAGAGCCTAGTGGTGGTATCAACATTGATGGATAGCCCACTTCGGAATTATTAAATTCGAGTCTTCGTTCTCTAGCAACATTGAACGGAGACTGAATTATTGATGCTAGTGCAATATTATATTTCATTTACTGTGTACACATGGCTCTAGGATCACTTGATTTGACATGGGTGGTAAAAATAAATAAAGCAGAAGGTTGAATAAAAATAAATAAAACAAAGAAGGGGAGAGAATAGAAAATAAAATTAGTAAATCTATCATTTGTACGTAGGAGTAAAATCAAAGAAAATACAGGAATTAAAGCAGATACCAATTAACATCAAGCCAAACCCTCAAATTATAAACACTACATATTGTTTAAGAATATAAAAGCAATTTACGAAGAAAAATTGAATAAAATATTACATGATGCAGAAAAATGTTAATAAGAAATATTTTTATGAGTAAATATACATACAGTTTTAATTAAGATCATTACCTTTTTAGTATAATAAATTGTTTTTATAATTAGACTAATTTTTCTTTCGTTTTTTTAAACTACCTCTAACCCCCTTTTAATATTTTTATTTATTGTATAATAATTATTGTAGGATAGAGACTGTATATTTCGGGTTCAAAATACGCATACCAAAGGTGGTTTAGTTTCGAATTGGTTATTAGATTATAAAAAAGGCAATATATATATTATTTTAATTTATTTCTAAAAAAATATTTTGATATGTTTTTTAACCTATCAAAAGGGCAAAAAGATATTATATATATATATATATGCACAGGAGTGCAAAAGACATCAAAACACGTTCTGACATGAAAATCTTCATAGCGATTTCGAAGAAGCTGGCAGCAGATCAGAAGAACGACAGGACAAATATTGGCAGGATTGAGAGCTTTTTGTTCTTTTAGAAAGGCAGGGTTTATAGCTAGGCTCTCAATTTGAGGCGGCTACAAAATATGTGGTAGCAGGCTCAGGCTGCTAGTCGGCAAGTGAAGTCAACACGGCATAGCAAAATGCATAGCAAGAGTGATTTTGCCCTCACGATGAATACTCAGCACCAAGGGATCGAATTGAAGGGATATAAAAACTAGACAAAAGATGACAACCAGCTACGATTCAAAGCACAAGAGCTAGGGTTTTGGTTTTTGTGCTTGTCTTCTACAGACCAAAGTTTATATAAGCACATTTTAGTTATTACCAAATTAGACAGGGTCATCATCAGAGATATCCACCTTTCTAGCTATCTTGTAGTGGAACACGTAATGAAGCCAGCACACCTATTTGTTTTTGCTCCATCTGGGGATTGATAGTTATTTGGTTAAAGAAACTCACAAACTCCTCTCAAGTCAGTTTCTGAAAGTGATCTATAACAATTCATCTAATTTTTAACTAAGGAGATGATAGCTACATGCAAGGCCCGATAACTTTTTCTAGCTTCACTTTTCCTTGATTCCTTTTCCCAGAGAGCTCTTGTTTGCTTTACAAGGCGAGAAGATGTGGGGGGTGAAACCCTAAGAAATCTTTCCTTGTCCCAAACGGAAAGCAAATGCCTTTTATAAAAAGACACCGTGCATACTGCTGTGACATTCATCAATTCTTGCCGGCCTCTCTTCTTTTTCTAGTTTCTTTTAGTGGATTATGTTTATGACCAAGCTAACAAGTGAGTCAAAAGAACCATGTATTTATTTATTGTGATTAAAGTTAATTTTTTAAAACCCAATAAGCACAACAAATAATGCTTAGTACTTATTATACCTACAGTGAATGAGAATATCTTTTCCCTGAAGTGTGATTATTTATTATAATGGTATGAATGGAATATTGGTACTTTGCCCTTTTCACATTTAATGGCCAAAAAGGGAGGCGCATACCGTGACACACACCATGAGACAATTGCTAACATCAATGTGGAAATCAAAGCAAGTAATCATAGAACTATAGGCGAGATTTTCATCATTCTTAATACATTATGTTTTTTTATTTCTAGACCAGAAAACAAAATCTGCATTTGGTTTCTTGGAAAACAGACAGAAATTAATCCTCCCATTTTTCATCGATTTTCTTCCCAGCCAAACAGCATATGATTAACCAGTAACACACATATCAAAGAAGATCATCACCGAGGAAGAGAACTAACCTGGTTTTGAAAACTTGGGTCCTTATAAATATTCTTAAAGATCCTCAGCAAGGCACCTTGCACCAAGACTGGCTCTTCCCCTTCAGTTTGGCGATGCAATGGATAAAACATGCCACTGCCATCATCAGGCAAAGGAACCAGATTCTTGAAACTGGGGTCTGACCCTGAAACCGATTGGATACCAGAAAAGGCCACATACCCAATACTTCCAATCTGTTCTGCTACAAAACCCTGAGGTGAATTTGCGTTGGCAAGATTACAGAGCCTCCATGACTCGGGTAGCAATGGTGTGGAAGCTAAGAAAGTGGCCAGCATCTCACTAGTCTCAAACCTGCCAATATTGAATGTCAACCAAGAAAAAGATGATTAGTAATTTAGCCTACGAGATGAATATAAGTTTTCCAGTCAAATTCTTGAGCGAAAGAGGGATTTGTGAGTGAGTACTTACGATGAAGTTTCTGTATCCATGGAAAAATCAGGCTTAAGAGAAAGATGGGTCCTTGAGTTCGAGTCTTGGGGTGCTGAAACATAGGGGGGTGTGGTCTTATATTGGTGCAGGCTTTGCTTGTTCTCTTTATAAGAAGAAAAAAATGAATAAAAAAGTGGGAAAATAACATTTTATTTGAATCCATCAAACCCCCTTTCCCATTAAAACCAACCATTGACCGAAGTTGATTATGTTTAATTTAATAATATTTTCTTCTTTTAAAAAAAAAGAAATACATTCTTTTCTCATCAATCTCTCCGTATTATTCTTTTTTATATTTATTAAAACAGAAAAGGGGATAAATTGGGGGGATGAAATGAAATGAAATGAAAGGAAAGGGATTGGGTTATAAATAAATTAAAAATATAGAGAGCTCTGATTAAAGGCTCAAGTCTTCTGATTTGGTGGGTTGTTATTATTTTTTATTTTCAAGTCAATTTGTCTTTTTATGCGAGGTGTCGGGCGGATTCAACGACTGACCAGCCCCGAATTTATTTATTTATTTTTATTATTTCAGTGACAGACAGAGGCGGTCTTCAGGAACCCGCGTTTCAAAAACGAGAGCGCTGGGAACATCTATATGCAGAGTTCCTCTCTCTCTCTCTCTCTCTCTCTCTCTCTCTCTCTCTCTATATATATATATATATAATACCACGTGAATTAAAAGCGGTTATCGGTAGGCAAACGCGGTGGCGTGTGGCGTTCGAAATACGAGAAAGTTTTTAAAATAATATTTTTATATTTTTTTAAAAAATTACTTTTAATATCTTTATATTAAAATAATTTAATAATATTAAAAAAAAATTTTAAACAAATAAATTTTTTACTTTTTTAAAAAATATTTTTAAAACACAAAAATTAAACAGTAACTGAGCTTGCAATTCCATCTTAATCTTTTTTAGCATGTGTCCAGCTTGAGAGAAAAAATACATAAACATAAAATATATGTTCTTAAAACTGTTTAAAATTATTTTTTATATTTTTAATATAAAAAGCATAGAAAAATACTTTATTTCTACTTTTACTATTTTTATCTTTATTATTTTAAAATAATAATTAAATACTACCTAAACTTGTTGATACAATTGTCTCCATGTGATCTTTTGTTTTAGGTTTCTTCGTGTGTTTGTTTTCTTAACTATGTAAGAATTTATTAAAATTAAATTATTTTAATACATCTAAAAAAGTTAGCGTGTCAACTTATGTCTCTTATTCTTCATATAAATAATAAAGGGTGTTATCTTCTTTGTTTTCATTCCCTTTTCTTTTTCTTTTTCTGTTTTTTTATCCTATTCTTTTTTTTCCGTTTTCATTCTTCTTTTCTCGAGTTCATTCTTAAATATTTTATTTATTTTTATAATTTATTTATTTTTTATAAGAGTATCACAATCTCAAACAAATATCATTACTTTTATTTTGTATTCATTTTTATAAATATCTATTTGCTAAGTAAAAAATAATTAAAAAAACAATTTTTTAAATCAAGTGGTGTTCATAATATGGATTGTGAATTTGAGTGGTTAGTTCATGAAACTTAAATCGATCCAATATATAGTCGTCTAAGTACTAAAAAAAAGTTGTTTTGATTTTTTTTAAGTCAAATCATATTTTTTATTGCTCATCTGAGTTATATTGAAATTCATCAAGTCGACTATGTCACATTGAGACAACTTCTACACGATATAATTATAAATCTGGGTTAGATAAAGAGTTGAATCGAAAAATTTTAATATAGACACACTAAATCTAATTTAATAGAGCAATTTTTTGCTGCTCGAATAATTTTTTTAGTGTATGATTTTTTTAATTCAAGTCAAAGATCCAACCAATGAACTTGTTGTAAGCTAAAACAAGTTATTCATAACTAAATTGGTGACTTTAAGATAAATTATTTTATTATTGCTTATTCTATGATTTTGGTGGCTAGCAAAGAGAAAGGCATGGATGTCGAGGGGTGCACGAGGAAGAGGGTTTTTTTTTTTTTTTTTTAATTATAAGTATTTGGATTAGATTATGTAAACCTCAATTAGTGAAATCTTGAAGTGTGCGACACTCAAACTAATAATGTTGGAAGAATAAATTCAAAAAAGAGTTATTAGGGTAGCCGTGTGTCCTTTTCTACCGACCATGACAGAAAAGGTTACGGTTAAATGAGATTGCTAGGTCCCTCTACTATTTTGATTCTTCCAATCCAGCCCCTCGTCAATTTATGTGTTAACCTGAACCTTGTACCTCGTTTTTCTTCTCTGAATAATAAATCTGACCAAACTGTCCACGTGTGCAAAAATAATGAATTGCGAGGGCAACATTGAGAAAAGAAATTGAAGAGGGACTGGATTGATAAAATCAAAACAGCAGAGGGACCAGTGAAGATGAGATGGTACAAACCCATCCTTGGGAGACAGCCTTCCATCATCATTTACAGAATCAAAGTGGAGAAAGGTTCAAAACCTAAAGACAGAACACGGAAAGACTTGTTCTCCGACCTCCACAACGCGTCTAATTATGTTTGTGGGGAGCACTGAATCACTGGTGCTGAGATCTCAACGCCAAGGATCTGTCGAGACACGTGTTTTGGATTCTTAGACTGGGTCAGGGCAATATTCCTTAATCAACAAAAAAAACAAAAAACATTTTAATCATGAAAAGACACGTGGCCGGTTAAGAGCACTGGTTTGAGCTATAAGTATTCTATGGGCTAAGTTACAGAATATACCGCTGATGTGACTAATCCGTTTGGGTTTAGTAGTAGTTGTTTCTTTCGAAAGGTTTCAAATTATAGCTTCTCAAAATAACAAATGAAAGTGGCTGTGATATTTTAATCATATGGAAAAAAAAAAGACAACCATGAAAAATAGATATATATAAAAATGATCATGATAATATATAAAAAAAAATTATTCAAGAGCGAAACAGCAATGTTTTATGATTTTTAACTAATTAAATATAAAAAAATAAAATAAAATAAAATAAAGAATAAAAGAAAGTTAGTGCGAGCTAAGATAAGCCTGCACCATAGATATATAATCTGGATATTAAAAAAAGAGATGGTCTGGATTAATATGATAAATTCACGTCTTAAATCATGAGATCGGGATAATTGGATATAAAACTAAATTGAAAAAAGTCACAAAGCTCTTTTTTTAAAAAAAAATGTCAGACGATGATATTGAAAAAAAACAAAAAAAAATATCAACCCTTATTAACTTTTCAAACCTATAATCTGAGTCATTAAGCTGAAAACACTACACATGAGAAAATTGTGAAACTCAATCCCTAGAAAATTAAATATTGACGGATGAAATTAAAAAAAAAAATAATTACTAATAATCTTTGATAGCAATTAAAAAATAAGGGTTAAAATCAAAATAAAAAATAAATTAAAATGCAACAACAAATTTTCAATTTAAAAGTTAAATTAAAAAGAATAAAAATATTAACAAAAGGGGAAAAAACAAGAATAAGGACCAAAATAAATAAAAAATACACTATAAACTTTGATTGAATGGTAAAATTAAAAATAATAAAAGTTTTATAAAAAGGTCAAGGAAAGAAGTAAAAAATCAAAAGAATAAGAATTAAATTAAAAATATCAATACATGATATAAAGAAAATTAAACATGTGGAATTTTTCAACATGTTTTTTTACATAAAAAAATTCCTAAGTGTAAATAAAAATAAATTATGCACGTATCTAATTAATAAATCAAGAACTTATTGTGTAAATAAATGAAAAAAAATATTAACGATAACTAAAAATAAAATTGGACAAATTAAAAGACAAAAATAGATCAAGATATTTAATATCGCAACACAAACCATTTACCCGATTGTGTTTAATGAATTCTTTTATTAAAGTTATTTTGTAATAGAAATCAATACACATATAAAATTTATTGAAAAAAAATATTATGCAAAGTTGCACATATGAAAAATATTATAAGAAAAATAAATTCAATTATATATATATTATTAATTAAAATATAAATTTAAAAATTATTTTATAAAAAAATAAATCATACATTGCTGGGCCTATTGAGCTAGTCAAAGCGTCTGCCCTATCAAGAAAAGACCTGTGGGTAGGCCTACAAGGTCAGACTCATGCACACGGGCTTTTAATTTTTTTTAAGTTAGTAGGGTCCACTAATGTTTTTAGAAAAAAAAATAGACAATTATGTAGCCACAACAAAAGAGTTTAATTATACAAAATAAAAGTTTGGAGGCTAAATTAAAAATTATATTAAAAAATCATTAGTATAATTTATAGTGATTTGTGAAAGGATGAATAGTGTTTAACACTATAGTAATTTCACCATCTCTTTCAATTTCTTTGAATATTTATAGGGAAGGGACTTGTTGACCGTCAAATTAAGTACAGAGTAGCCTAGTTACAAGAACTAGTGTAACCTATTAATTTAATAATTAGTCAATTTAGGGTGGTTGAGTTAAAGAAAAACTTTATTTTTATTAAAATAATATTATTTTAGATTTATTTAAAAATAAAAATAAAATAGATCAATCCAATATCCATGTCAATCCCGACCGGTACCCAAATTCTGAATTGGATCAACTCTCGTTTGTAACCTTACATATGCATAGTAGAGCTACCAGGATGGCGGGTTCATTTTGATGTGTCGATCGGTGGTTGGATGCGCGATGCGGATGTCCAGGTAGATGTTTTCTTTATTTGGTTTTATGGAAGGGTATCCTAAATAATTTTTTAATAAAATAAAATTAAATTTATCTCCTTGCTTTAGTCAGATAAACAGTTACAAAAAATCTATGTTTTATAATTTGATCTTCTTAATCATCATATTAACCTCCTTAAGTTCCTTAATTGTCAATGAATTTAAATACAATGGATCCAATCTTGTTATTTTGTTCAAAATTCAATGGTCCTCGTGGTCAAAATATCTGTCACGATCTACAATTTTTTCATAATATGAGCTGTGAATTTTGATTTGATCAGCCAATTCAAACTTTCCTTTTGAATTTCTACGTGATCTTATTCTTACCATTTTCACTTAGACTTTACTAGATAGGTGGCCCTGGTATGTCGCGGCGGGCAGAAAAAATTTTCAATACTAAATTTTTTATTTAGATGACGGTAATTTAGGATAATTTATATTAAATTAATTAAAAATACAATCTGAGATATGAGACTAAAAAAAATCTTCAGAAAAAAAAATAAAAAAAAACTGTAAAGTTCAAGATTTAATAACCTAATGTTAAAGATAATATATATATAACGCCAAAAAAAAAATCCAAGTCAAATCAGGGTAACTTGACAAACTAATAACCCGCGATATGGAATTGGGATAAAAAAAATATCAAAAGGATGAGCTAGTAAAAAACAAGAGTTCAATAAAAAAAAAATATCTAAAAAACCTTAAGCCAACTCAGGGTAACGTTACCAACTCTCTCTCAGAATAACTAAACAAAAAAAAAAGTGAAAATTGAATAAAATAACTAAGGATAAAATTGAAAAAAATCCAAAGTTCAAAAAGGTTCAAAAGCCAAATAAACAATAATTAAAAGAAAGATGACCAAAATCAATAAGATTACAAATCAGAGGACATAATTTTTTTTTGAAGTTCAAGCATGATTTTCTAAGGAACGAGAGAAAAAAAAGAGAAAAAAAAAAAGCATTCACTTCAGCCTAACCAAACTTTCTCTGTGAGCAAGTGTCACATCACTGGAAAGAGAAAGACACACCTCTCCTAACTTTACACTGGAAACAAGATTTTCGTTGTTGCACGAGCTCTCACACACCACTTGAATTTATTTGTTTTATTGGCAATTTTTTTTCAAAATATTTATTTGTTGGACCAAACAATTATGAGAATCATAAAAGAAAATCTTAATAAAAAATAAATATTTTCATAATCATGCGATGGATTAAAAATATAAAAATTATACATTGGATTTTTTCATGGTCTATTTTCAATGTAACCATGTATTAATTGAAAATTTTTCTTAGGAAGGACAAAAAATTAAACTTAAAAAGAAAAGCGAAGACAAGTCATAACATACTGGGAAAAAAATCACTTGATAGTTTTATTAAAAATATATCATGTTAACATTAAAAAAATACATTTTTAATATATTAATTTTTTTATTTCAAATCTTTAAATAAATCCTAAAAGGATAAAAATGAGCTAAAGAAAACAAGTCAAACACTTGGGCTCGAGTCGCCCAGCACCTAGCCCATTAGAGCACCTAGCCCATTAGAGATAAGGGCCTTACACACAGGCTTGCGAAGCCAAAGTTGTGTACCCAAGCCCTTTCTATTTTTTTATTTGATTAAAAAGATGGACGGTGCATTATTCACTCGCTTCTTTTTTATTAAGCGGATGATAAATTGTTTATTGTCTAGTGATGGCAAAAAATTAGAGGAATTTTCCCTAAAAGTCAAAATTTCAATTCATTTTCACCAAAAAAATTAAAAACACCATAAAACTCATATAAACCACGTAACAACCCCAAAATCACTTACAAAAATAAAGCTCAACTGAATCTATAAAATTAAAATCGAAATTAATCTGCTTTCCTCACCATTTTTACAGGAAAAACCACGTTTAATGAATTTCTCTCCAGAAGAGAAATCCATTGATAAAAAAATCTTTCCTTTTTGTGACTGGATTATGGTTAAATGATAACTTTCTCTCTCCTTCACTATTTTTAGATAAGTTTCTCTTTTATTTCTTTAACTCAAGGACCAGAAAAACAAACAAAATGAATTTCTGAATCAAAATAAAAATTCTAATTTTTTTTAGATTGCCCATAGATTTTTCTTTTGTTTTACATTTTGGTTCTAACACTTTAAGTTTTGTTCTTCTAATTCAATTGAAAACTTCATCTAATGTAATTAGACCCAAAAAGGATCAAATCAAAAAGAAAGAAAAAATCTAAAAAAAAAGTAAAAGAAAAAGAAAAAGAAAGGAGGTGCAGTGAAAACTTTATCTCATGGAATTAGACCCAAAAAGTTAATTCAAAAAAGAAAAAAGTCTAAGAATAATTTTTTTTAAAAGAATAAAAACAAGAAAAAGAAAAAAAAAAAAGGGGAGAGTTTCTTCAGTGTCATATAAACAACGAAGCATCTTAGCTGTGATGGTAATTGCCTAACAATAATTGGTGAAACAATCCCCATTATACTTGCTAGAAACACTTGATTAACCCTTGGGGGAGTCAAATTTGGTTTTGGGAGTAGATTCAAGACTGGGTAAGAAGTCAATAACCTTGTAATTAATTTATGTTTTTGTACATGCCGTCATCAATGCCGTTATTTCTGCATCGGAAAAAAGTCCACTGTCTAGCCATTTCTGTCTCCACAGTTTGTACATCGCCGCGCCTTAGATTTGTTCATTGCTAGAAATATAATGAAGGGGATGACACATGTTCTATCCTTGTCACTATAAATTTATCAGTGCCGCTGATGCCAAACTAGAAATCACCAGGCCACACGCACCGTCCTGCTGAGATGATTCTTCCCCCGTCAAGAGAGGCTGTCTTTGATCACCATACGCGATCTCGCACTGTCTAAATTCGGCGGCATGTTTGACACACAAGCCGGCAACTTTTTATTTTTAAATTATATTTCTATTTGTTATTTATTAAATTACTCCTCAGTCAACTTAATTATTACTAAAAAGTCAATATAAAAATACAAAATAATTTTTGAATTTCAGTGTAATAAATTTTAATTTCAAAGATAATTTAATTATTTTATTTTAGTTATTTTAAATTACTCCTCAGGACATTTTTAATGTTTTCAAGGAGGGGCTAGGGCTATGTTTGCGGTGGTGTGGGGTATGTGGAAGGGGGGGGGGGGAATGCTAGGATTTTCAATGACTCTTTTCATGTTCTTTAGCTCTCGCGGTGGTCTCTCCAGCTGATATCCAACCAGACTACAAATTGAAAGCTGCAAACATTGTTTGCTCTCTGGGACGGGGAGAAGATGGGCAGTTAGGTCATGGGGATGACTGTCTTCCTGATAGGTGAATCCTCCAGGAACTTTTTAAAAATTTTCCAGAATAGGAAAAGAATTGAGAATAACCATTCAAAATATTTTCATTACCTCCTGTTGGTTATTGGACTAGGTCTGGTCGTCCATAATGGATGGGCCTGGTTCAAGTTATTAAAGAAATTACTAAATAAAATAACCGTCTTCTCCAATCATATATAAAGGGATATAACCTATATGAAATGATAACTTTTTATTATTTGAAAGAACATAGTTTTTTCTTTTTCTTCTCCCATCTTGACTCTCTGCATTGACTTGATAAGATTTACAAAAACATTCGTACTGTGAAATATCACTTTAGTTCTAGTAATTGAAATGGCACTGAAATAATTGATCCAGAAATAAAAAAACGAATTCTCACAAGTAAGTTTTCCTTTCTGATCTACACCTCCTTTTTGTTCCCAGACATTTATCACCTAATCTCTTTTAGATTACTAGAGTTTTACTGGAGAGTTTTTTTGTGAAAAAAATTCCCTCTTAATCATTGATTCTGTAGTGTGGGAAAACATTTTATTCATTGTGTTTTTGCTTGTATTCTGTAGTTGGGGGCGGAATCAAAATGGTTAACTTGGTCTTGGCACCACTGAGGGCTCTCTTGTGCCTAAGAAACTCCAAGGTTTTCAGGCACTTACGTTTACTGGTTCTTCAGACCCCAAGAAGAAGAAGAAATGCACAGGATAAACACAAATGCATGAATAATTAGGTGAATCTCTTGTAAGAACCAGTAAACCTAAAGTGCTGCTGCTGTGCCTCAAAGGTAGCTAGTTGACACTCATTGCCTGTTTTCGTGATGCCCCAATTGTTCAG
>Ga0325414_1000558_pt1 | contig 31155 bp, 22 predicted proteins | sample PopdelMetagenome_8_FD_206183 | JGI IMG/M metagenome (GOLD analysis project Ga0325414, IMG submission 206183) | Populus deltoides microbial communities from Bellville, Georgia, United States - Leaf-PdKOR-R3 | ecosystem: Host-associated > Plants > Phyllosphere > Phylloplane/Leaf | place: USA... | reverse complement strand
TTTGATCCATGAAAGACAAAGAAAAATAATCTTTGCTAGTCATTAAATTAAGTTTCATATAGTCAATGCACATGCGCCAACCAGTAATAGTCCTAGTTGGAATTAACTCATTTTTCTCATTTGTTATCACAGTGACTTCAGACTTTTTAGATGCAACTTGGGTAGGACTTACCCATTTACTATTAGAAATAAGATAAATGATTCCATTATCTAGAAGCTTAATGACTTCAGTTTTCACTACTTCTTTCATATTAGAATTAAGCCTTCGTTGCATTTCTCTAGAGGATCTAGCATTTTTCTCTAAATAAATTCTCTGTGTGCAAATCAAAGGACTAATTCCTTTTATGTCAGCTATGGTCCATCCTAATGCATTTTTGTGCATTTTCATAGTTTGTAATAACTTACCTTCTTGATGTGCATTAAGTTTGGAAGAAATTATTATTGGAAAAGTTTCATTTTCTTCTAAAAATGAGTATTTGAGATTGAATGGTAACGACTTCAAGTCAGGTTTTGGTGGTTGAACACTTAAAGGTATGGACTCAATTGATCATGGTGGCAATTCCTCAATTTTTGGTCTCCAATTACTTGCCTTTGATTCTTCCTGAAAATAGACCATTTGCAAATCATTAGATTCATCAATCTCAGTTTCACTGAAAGTGGTTTGAAATTGATCATGAACTAATGTTTCAATAAAGTTCACTTCCTGTAAATCATTATCATCTCCAGGTTGCTTGTAAATGTTGAAAATATTCATCTCCAATGTCATGTTTTCAAAAGATAGCTTCATTAGTCCATTTCTACAATTAATTAGTGCATTAGAAGTTGTAAGAAATGGACGTCCTAAAATAACAGGAATTAAATTACATGCTTCAACAGGTTGTGTATCCAAGACAATAAAATCCACAGGATAAATGAATTTATCAACTTGTACTAACACATCTTCAATTATTTCTCTAGGCACTTTTACAGATTTATCAGCAAGTAAAAAAGTTACAGAAGTTGGTTTTAACTCACCTAGATTGAGACTTTGAAAAACTGAATATGGAAGTAAATTCACACTAGTTCCAAGATCAAGTAAAGCTTTTTCAATTTTATGTTCTCCAATAAAGCATGAAATTGTAGGACAACCAAGGTCTTTATAATTCAAAGCATTATTGTTGTGAAGAATGGCACTTACTTGTTCGGCTAAAAAGGCTTTCTTTTTCACATTCAGTTTTATCTTCACAGTGCACAGATCTTTCAAAAATTTAGCATAAGAAGGTACATGTTTAATAGCATCCAACAAAGGTATATTAATCCTTACCTACTTGAAAGTTTCAAAGATTTCAGAATTGTGATTGAATTTCCTTTGTTTGGTCATGGTGTGAGGAAATGGAAGTGTTGGCGGGGAATCAGTCTTTTCTTTGCAATGTTCAGATTCAACCCCTTCCTTACCCTCATAGATTAACTCATCATCTTTCTCACAAGGTTCAAGAGTGGGTTTTTCAATAACCTTACCACTGCGAAGAGTGATGACTGATTTGACTTAATCCATGTGTTGGCTTTCGGAACTACTTGCATTTGCATTGTATTGCCCCTTGGGATGTTGCTGTGGTAGAGATGGAAACTTACCTTTCTCTTGAAAACTAAAAGCAGATGTGAATTTTGTAAGAGCATCTTTTAGATCTGTCATGGTTTGAGCATTTTGAGTGTTGATTGTCTCCTACATTTCAATGAATGCATGCAATGTTTCCTCAAGATTTCTTCTAGGAGGTGGAGCATAAGGAGGTGCATATCCATTAGAATTTTGGAAATTATAGTGTGCTTAAAATGGTGGCTGTGAAGTTTGTGCATTATTGTTATCACTCTTTCAACTGAAATTTTGGTAATTTCTCTAACTAGGGTTGTATGTTCGCGAGTATGGGTTATGATTGGGCCTTTGGAAACTGTTTAAAGCATGGGCTTGTTCATGGAGGCATTCCTTGAAAGAAGGCAAAGTTGGACAGTCATTGGTAGAGAGTTCATTGGTTTCACAGATTTTAAGTGACCATTTTTTTTCAATTCTAGTGCCTCGACCTTTCTAGCTAAAGATGCAAACTTGGCTTGGAGGTCATGATCTTTCCTAAGGTTGTACATTCCTCCACTAGATGTATGAGATTGAGTTTTACTTGGTGCCTCATAAGTGCCTGTAGTGTCCCAATTTTGAGCATTTTCAGCTAGCAAGTCTAAGTACTCTATTGCTTCTTTATCTTTAAAAGTTCCATTGCACATCAATTCCACCATTTGTCTATCTTTAATTGTTAACTCTTCATAAAAATATGAAACCAATCTCCATGTTTCAAAACCATAATAAGGAAAAGTATTAAGCAAGTCTTGATACCTATCCCAACATTGATAAAATGTTTCTCCTGGTTTTTGACTGAGAGTGGTGATTTGTCTTTTGAAAGAGTTTGTTCTGTGAGATGGAAAAAACTTCTTTAAAAATTGTTGTTGCATTTCATCCCAAGAACGAATGGATCCTGACCTAAGATTTTGTAGCCATCTTTTAGCTTTATCTTTTAATGAAAAAGAAAAAAGCTTTAATCTGATGGTGTTCATGCTATAATTTAAGTCATTATAAGTGTTACAAGCATCTTCAAATTCTCTCAAATGCAAGTATGGATTTTCTAGATCTAAACTATGAAAAGAAGGTAAAAGTTGAATAATGCCTAGCTTAAAATTAAAATGAGATGCATCAAGGGGGAAAACTATGCATGATGGTGCACTTGTTTTTGTAGGATTCATGTGGTCTCTAAGTGTTCTAACTCAATTATTCTCATTATGAAGCGACTGGTTATCTTCTTCGGCCATATTTTCTGAAAATAATAAAGATACCCTACAAAGTCTACCATGTAATGTACATGACCAAACTCTCATGCACGTGTAGGAAGAGAATAATTAAGACGAAAACAAAACAAAATGAAAAAAAACAAAAGAAACAAAGTTAGATATAAGAAAAGTGAAAAGAGAAAATAAAATAAATATTATAATTTATACAGGAATTTACCTCCCCGACAATGGTGCCAAACACTAGACACGATCAAAGAGTTGATGTCTTCTCCCAAATGCAGAAGTGTCGAAGTAATAAATAACTCGGCAAGACCGGGGTTGAACCACAGGGAGGTTAACTGTATAAATTACAAATAAAGAAATAGATAATAATAGAAAAGGAGTTGAAGAGAGCTTTGAGAAGTGATGTTGATGTAAGGATTTAAATAAATATAAAACAATTGTCAAGGTTAGAGGATCCACTAATGGTATTTCAAATAAGTATGGTATAAAGTCTTTTTATTACTCAATTGGAAATCACACACAAAAGAGGTTCCAATTGGATTATAAATTATTAACATGATTACATTAGTTATCTTATTCGAATAATGCTAATTCTTGTAAATGTTGTCAGGTATTTTCTGATGATAACTTATGTTAACAACAAATGAAGTTCCTTTCATAACACAGGTGTCGATTATACCATACAGTTGGGCTATGAAAGTGCCAAATATTTGTTGTACAAAGGGTTATACCACATAAATCTAAATTAACCATTTAATAAGCAAAGTATTAAGAGTGAAGAAGATAACAAATACAAAACATGTTAGTATCAAACATTAAAGTCCATGTTGAGTTTATACTATACTTATTCTTACACCATTAGTGTAGCCTTTTCACCTTGACATAATAAACTTAGTTGAACATTATGAAGAAGAGAAACATAAATAAACAAGAGGAGAACATGATTATATAAGTATAATAAAGGAAATGAAAGGTATAAACAAGAGATTAATGAAAGCAAAACTTAAGCGTTACAAAAATATAAAGAGATAGAGCAAGAACATGATCTTAATCTGAAAACCAAGATGCCTAAATGCATGGCAAATGCCTTCTTTTATAGGCTAAAATTTGAAACTATTGATTTGATTACTAATTGTTGAGTGGGTGGCCACATCTTGACTTGGTGACAATCCTTATCTTCTTGTCTGAACAAAACGTCATTGCTAACATCAGAATTTGAACAGATAGTTCCATGAAAGTTCTGAAAAATTATCTCAGCTTTTCAACAAAACAAGAATCGACGTATTTGGACTTTTAGAACTTGAAATATGGGTTGAACATTGAACAGTGTCTAGGCTCCAGGACAGATTCCGACTTCTCCCTTGTTGCTACTATTTAAACTCGAAAATGACACTTTTAAATCTTGGACTTTCATGAAAGTTTTTCCATCATATAAACCAGACCTAAATCTAAGTTCTACAACTCCAGTTATGATCCAATAACTGAATAGTGTTCCAGTTTGGACTGAACCATCATCTCTTTTCTAAGTTTAGCCCTCTCTTTGTCTTCTTAATTTTAGTAATTAAACTCATTAATCAATCTTTTGATTTATGTGATAGGCCTGCATTTAAAATGAACATTTACCATAAATTAAAGGTATCTTATATTAGCAGACTTGTTATTATAAAACATGCTTTAATTAAGGAGTTATTGATACTTCAAGTGCAAAATGATGAAATAAAACCTTGATAAAAATGCACTTTTAAGTACTAATCAGTTACATATGAAAACACTCAGATAAATCCCACTACGACGATATTAGTAGAAACTATCTTAACATTCAACCATTGTAGGAGGGTTAGCAAAGGATCAATGAGTTGATCATAAGAGGCCATTATTTAACAACTTCCGATGGTTTAGTTAAAGACCATTGGAGATAGTTTAAAAAGAGAAATGGAAGGACCTGAACGAGAAGAATTGGAAAGTATAATTGAAATGAATCCCACAAGAAGAAGTAAAGTGGAAGGCGGCATGAATGAGACAACATATTTCTTGATGAGTTGTGGGTAAAGACGATGAATGCCTCTAATGGGAGTAACTAGATATGTCAGCTACACACGTGCTTTGGTTGTGAGGCATCTTGAGTGTAAACCCCAGGAAAAATAAATAAATAAAAGTGAAAAAATTCATGCATATGGTTAAATAAAAACAGGAATTCAAAAATTTTTTAATATAAATTTCCGGGTGAAATAATTCGAGACATTATAATAAACCTGGTACTGTTGAGGGTTGGATTTAATTGAAGAGAATAGTACACTTAAAGGAAAAGGGGGCCTAAATGTAAATAAGGGAAAATATAGAGTATAAGTACTCTCTCCTCACCAAAAATCTGCATGAACGATAAGGAGAGAAAATAGGGAGTTTTATATCCATTCTTGAGAAATCAAGAGAGAAACACTAAAATTTCAAGAACCCATCCAAGATTAAGGGTTTATAGATGGGATAAACACTTGAGAGGAAGGGATTACCAAGAAATTGAACAAGAAGAAAAGAAAGGAGGGAGTTAAAAATCTTCAATTGGTTGAAGATCAAAATCTTAATTCATACCGAGTAAGGTGTTCTAAACATGATCTTAAAAATTCATTTTTTAAATTTGATATTGAATTGATGCCTTGATATTGAATCATAGGTTAGGGTTCTTAGACATTAATTAGGGAAAAGTACTTATTGTTAAGATTAAGTTAATTCATGTGTGTGATATATAGTTTATGAAAGTATTATGTGAAGGGGAGGCGGAGACGAATCTGCACAGACTTGTCTCCTGACTTTCAGTGAGATTTCGAGTAGGAGGATGAGGGAATTAGGATTGGATTCCTTCATAGAATTGTAGATTTGAATGTTAGCTAACCAAAGAAACTCGTCTTGCTCAATTTGGAGATGTAGAACTCTAGTTATGGGTTACCAACTGAGACTGAGTCATGACTGATTATGTAGGGCAATAGGACTAATTAGTTGATGAGCAATTTTGACTATGTTGGAGGCAGAACTGGGTTCTCCTTCCTTTAGAGAACTGGTAGCCTCATATCTTAGCTTTCTAACGAGATCAATCTCACTTAAAATGAAGTTTTAGAACTTTAGATATAGTTAAAAATCTGATGAGTGTTCAGACAGTAACAGTTCAAATTTAGACATTAACAGTTGGATAGTAATAATTGGAAATTGGACAGTAACAGTTGAAAGTTAGACAATAACAGTTAGAAATTAAACACTAACAGTTCAAAGTTAAACAATAACAGTAGACTTTCACGTGAATACTATATATATAAGAATATAAAAGAATTGAGTCATACGAATACTTGCACATTGAGATACTAACTCTGAAAATATACATGATATTTGTATGTATGTTATTATGAGGAAATGAACATGCATAGAAAGTAACATATGAGTAATGGATGAATATGGATTCTCTATAATATCAACCTGAAGGAATCGTAACCAAAAACTTCCTTATGATTCAGGAGGAGCAACCGGGATTGGATCTTCTGTTAGGGGAGGTCGCGAGATAGGCAAAGCAGGTGCATGATTTTCTCTCTTATTTGCACATATACAATTTAAAATTCTTCTGGTGAATGCAATTATAATAAAGATCATGTTCAATGTAAATAAAGGCATCCGTGATAGGATTGCCGGGAAATGAATTACAAGATTAGCTTCGACTAATGGCATCCGTGATAGGATTGCCGGGAAATGAATTACAAGATTAGCTTCGGCTAATGGCATCCGTGATAGGATTGTCGGGAGATAAATTACCACGCAAGTAAATAAGAGTATCCAAATTAAGAATATGCAAATGAGTGTTAATTGGATTTAAAAGATTTACAAGCAATATATATAAGTTCTCTGTTAGAATTCTTATGGATCCGATAGAAAATTAATACTTCATTCATATACATTACATGAGCATATATATATTCTTTATCAACATAATGGTATGTTTATTTATGTAACAGGTCCATCAAATATCCAGAGAGATCATTAGTTTAAGACTCTACTTTGTCAAGCTTATGTAAATATTTAACTTAACAAAAGGGAATTAATGCGTTTATGTAGTATACTTTTGTGTAAGCCTTGATGTAATTTTTATAAAAGTTCAGCTTAGCATGTAGTATTTTAGTTATCTTGTAATTAACTCTTTTAAAATGTTTAAGAACACTTATTATGTTGTAAATGCTTTCTTTACATGTTAGTATTCCTTTTCTTTTAAATTTTATGATATGATATGTGGACTATGTTCATATTGAACTTACTCGTAGAATATATATTTATTGTGTGGATTGTATAAGGTGTTGAATTATGATGTTTGATGTAAGGTCTAGAATTATAGGACCTTGTGATGATGGGTTGATTGAGTAAATTGATAGTAGTCGATAATTTGAGATATCCTAAATACAAACGATACTCTGCCGAATTTTCGGTAAAAAAAAAAATTTACCCTCAAATTAAAAGGATATGTTGGGATCTTTTAACATTTAGCAAGTCGTACAGTCGGACTATTACATTAGGGGTGTACAACATGTGCCAACAGTGGTCATGTTATCCCAATTCTTCAGGTTATTCAATGATTAATTTGTTTTGGAAGTTATGCAGAACATCAAGCAAGACTAGAAGATCCTAGTATTGATTAAGAAGGAATTAAATGGTCTGAGAGATCCAGATACTAATGAAAAGTATCCAAGGTGGAGAGATTTATCACTAGTCACTATCCTCATGACTCTTGGATTTGAAGCTGAGACTTCACAAGTTGATGAACTGATTAAAAGAAAGAGGATTAATAATGAGGAAAAGTTAACAGAACAACTAGAAGGGCTTCAAATGGAGGTGGGCACAAGTAAAGCCCTCGGGATATCCCTCGAGGAGCAAATCCTCATTAAAGAAAAATTAAGAAAGTTTACAAAGCAATAGCTAGATGACAAGGATAAGAAAATCATGTCCTTAGAGAAGCAATTGGAAGGAGAAAAATTAGCCATAAACCAAGTTAAGGAAAAGCAAAACAAATTGCAAACCAGTACTGAGCTAGAGGCTTTGAAAACCAATTTCAATGATTGCCAAGAAAGAGCTAACATGTTTTCAAAAACCCAAGCTGAATTAGAAAGTTGGATTGATCAGTATGAAAGGTTATACAAGAAGCATGAGATGCTAGAAAATGAGCTGGCTGAAGCAAAAGCCAAAGGAAAGGCTATCGGAGTTTTCAAAATTGATTTGGATAAAATGACAAATGAGATTAACCTGTTAGAGGAGAAGCTTGACAAAAAAAAGTCCAAGGCAAAGCATTTGGAAGAAAAGAACGAATTGCTCGAGCACCATAACCAAATGATTGACACCAACAACAATCAACTTAATATGAACAACATGTTCCTCTTGGAAAAGATAAGAAATATGAATAATTAGAATGACTGAGCCTCTGTCTATGCTCAAAGAATCCGCTATAATTCCCGGTAAGTTAGAAGGGATGTCCATCGATATCGACAAAGCATGGCTGAAACTGATGCTTTTCTTAGGGACATAGAAAACAAAGGCTTTGCCTTTCTCCCTATAAACGATGATGATGAGTAGACTACAGTTCAAATATAAAAATTTTCATCAAGTATTAATGAAAAGGGCTTAGACCCAACCTTGTAAGCAATATTTATTTATGATGAGAGTATTTTATTAAGTATTGGATCATATTAAATTGGCTCGGCAACTACGAAAGGATTGAAACCCTACTCGTTTATAAAGGAATGGTGGCCATATATTAGCCAGGGGTATAGCTAATCTATATCCAACATACATCATATTGCATAACAAGAAATATTAAATGTGCATGGCAAGTATTCAAAATATAGATCCCTCAAATTTGGTTAAGAGTTGTTGACGTCCGAAGATTTTAAAGAGGATTTGTTCGACTTCCATTCTAGAAGCATTGTTATGGTTTTCTTAAAGCCGGTAACAAGAACCTCTATTTTATCATGAACTCAGCTCATGACCTATGCCTAAAATCATCTATAAATTTTTATTGCATTCATCAATTGAGACTATAGGGAAATGTAGGCTTTTTCCAATTAGTGTAACAAGTTCATGTACGAATCCACTTTCACGAAGCTACACAACCAAAGAACCAACATTGTCTTTTGGTCCTTTATACAAAGCATGATTAGAAATGAATATCATATTTCCTTTATTTCAATTGACACTCTGAAACCCCATCCTAAAATGTCATTTGATTTCCTTTCTAATCATGTAGAGATTATAGCATCAATAAATCTAGGAGTGTTACTTTGCCACGCATATCATGGACCATGCAATTATGTGGGTAACCTTACTAAAAACAATGGTAGAAGATCCAGAATCTAAAGACATGATATGATACTATAGAATTTGGCATGATGGTTGGAAGATCAAAGTCTTTACACTATAAGATCATGAGATTCTCAAAGCCTAAGTTCTTCCCGCATGATAAAAAAAATCTATATATACCACTGTGTTAAAGTCGAGTTGTTTGACTTAAATACTTGGAGATGAAAGTTGTTAGATGAGGTAAAGTTGCCATAAGAGGAATCCCTTTTGTCGTATAACAAAAGTATTTGTGAATGGTTCACTTCATTGGCTTACTTAAAAGAGAAACATATTTACATTTGACGTGAAGAGGGAGATCTATTGCTTGTTTCCACCTCCTCCACCGATCTCTGAGGGAAATGACAGGAATGATATTGGGCTTGTTGAATACAAAGGATAACTTGTTATGACCTGTATTGACAGGAAGAATGATTCCATAGAGGTATGGATCATGGAGAGTTACAATGGAAGATAGTGGAATAAAAGGCATTCAACATAGGGGTTTTAATAAGGAAAGAACTTCATGTAAGTCCTTTGGTCTTCTGCAATGTTGACATTGTGCTGATGGGAAAATATTTTCCTAACATCACATTTTTCGACTTCAAGACCAGAAGCATTGATATGCGACGATTAAGGAAGGGTTTACTCCATGGATGTTTCCCTTTTCGATCCACTTTTATTGTTGAAGGAGCACAGTTGGACACAACATTATAAGTGTCATGTCCTCAAGAATGATTTTCCCCAAACCATTATTTCCTAAGCGGTATAATCTAGATAAAAGATGTGAATAGTTGCAAGAATTTCAAGCATCAAGTCCAGAAGTAGGTGAGCAAGAGGCAAGTTGAGTCATCTACCATATAGTCATTGGATCATTATGAGCATAACAAAGGTTGATAAACAATGATGAGACATGGATGTTGTTGTAGAAACTGACCTCATTAGGGTGTTGCATTGTCAACAATTTTGTTATGGAATTTTGCTATTCTACACTTTGTTTTGGGATTAAATAATATTTTAATGAAATATGCCTTTTCTCTTTCTATTTTTGTTGTTCTGGAATCAAGAGATTAGCATTTTATTGTTTACTATGATATTTTGATTAAACTCCAACATGCAAAATTAAGACTAATCAATACTGAAAGATTAAAAGTGTTTTAATTACAGAAATAATTCAACATTTGTTAAAATAACATGACAAACAATATAGGGTAACCAAACAATTTTTAAACTCACATATAAAATTAAATCACACATCATGGAGCAAAGTTTTCATAGTATGCATAATGACTTGTAGTGAATTTGGTAGTTATAAACTCGCAAATCATGGTTCTTTGCAAGTCCAAATTATTACGTTAAACGAGGTCAAAATTTATCGGTTCTAACCGACCTTGTTTGAAATAAGAAAAGGTCATCGTTGTTTGTTTTTTTAACAATTCTTAAAATATATATCCCTTGTAATCCCAATTTGAGCCTGATGGGAATCTTTCTTTTGAAAAAAAAACCTTGATCTAGATCACATCCCTACACTAAAGGGCAAGTGAGGGATTTTTTGGTTTAAAAGATGAAGATAATAGTAGCATAAATGGTAAGTGGAATGCTAAGAACAAAAGCAGGGGTTAAAAGTGGAAAAAAGCCCTAGACTGAAGGGCATCCAGAAACCTTTGAGAAAGCAAGAAGGAGAAATTGCCCACACTTAAAGGTAAATCAAGTTTGATGATTGGTGGAATGCCATGAAGAGGTTAAAGGTAGGAAAATACATATCATGTCTAGGAGAGGCAAAAGAGGTTTTAATTAAGGAAAGACACAACAAGTGCCAAAAGTTTGTGTTGGGGGCAAGAAAAAATATTGAACCATGAAAATATCTTTTGGTATCTATGATAAAGCTTGTGATGTCTTCAATTGATTATATTGGTTATCCATAAAAGGAAAAGTTGGAGTTGTTATATGTCATATGTTAAGAAAATATTGATCTTTTAGGTGAAAATAAAACGTGTGGCATGATTATACACTATTCTTTTACAAAGATTGTGAAAGAAAAATAAGGAAATAATGAGGCTAATGATCGACATGAACTTTAACCCTTTTTTAAATTGAAACATGAGACAACAAAAAGATGAAGGACTATTATGAGATAAATGGTGGGCAATAAGCTTCAGTATTTTCTTTAAGTTTGAGATTGGAAATGAAAGGAATGACATGATTATATGTTAATGATTGATAAGAATAGAACTTCATAAACCATTGATTGAATAAGGTGAAAATTCTTGTTGAAAAGAGTGGCATGGTTATATATCAATGTTTAATTTTGATTGAAAATTTCATAATTCTTTTAAAATTCAAACACAAAAAATAAAAAATACTAGCAACTTGGCAGGAGTAGACTGAGAAGGGTTGCAAACACATGGAAGAACTAAACTAGGATTTTGGACATAACTGGAAGCTCATTTGTACCTCATGGTACCCAAGATCAAAAGACAATATAGATTCAATGAAAAATTAAATGATTAACGGATGAATTTGCATAAAACATTAAGCTGAATAATTAATTTGGGTCAAATTAAAAGATTTAATTATGTGCAAGGACTTAATCGGACTTTTAATGGGTCAAATTAATTTTATTAGGGACTTAAATAGTGAGAATTAAGTTTGGAAGCTTAATTTGAGCTTAATTGAGAAGATTGAAATTTTAGATGACCAAATTTAATTTTTTTCATTCTCAATTGGATGAAGTCAGGGACATGATTGCAAGAAAATCAAAGTTTGAAGGTCAATTAAGGGTCAGATTGAAGAAATTCATAATCAATGGTCTTTCTGCAAAAGACACGTGAATTCAAGGATCCAATCTAACTGAAAGCAAGGGTGAAATTGAAAAAATTATGAGTTTGAAGGACAGTTAGGGATGAAATTGAAAATATCCAAGATCAATGACTAAGATGAAAATAGTGTTGTAATTATGGGATGACATCGTTTTACTATGCACCATCTTCTTCCTCTACGCAATTTTGCAAACGGGAGATGGTTCTTCCCTTTTGTTTAAACTATTTTTTTCTCTCTCTCTCCACATCCCCCACACCACAACATGAAACATACTCCTCTTGTAGCCTGTCATTGTACCCTAACAAGAGCAGAAAAAACAGGTCCTTTGGCAGCCTTAGTCCTTATTTGTTTTTGCGTTTTAAAAGCACTTTTAAAAAAATTTAATTTTTTTATTTTTTTCTTTACTTCAAATTAATATTTTTTTATGTTTTTAGATCATTTTGATGTGCTGATGTCAAAAATAATTTTTAAAAAATTAAAAAAAATTATTTTAATGCATTTTCGAGTAAAAAACACTTTGCAAAGCAACCACAACCACAACCACAATCACCTACTGGAAAGTGACCCCAAATTAAAACATTGCCAAACCAACTTGCTTTGTTTAGACATAAGAAGGGTGGTTTATAATGATAGGCCACGACGTTCAGAGAGAGGCCTTAAGCCAAATCCCAAGTATTTTGGGATGTCTACAACATGTAAATGATCGTGCATGCAGGACACGACGTTCAGAGTTAGAGATGTCTTCTACAACACGTACATGATTGTGCATGCAGCATACATGCACGTAAGGAACATTGCTGGCAGTTGAACATAATATACGTGGGAAGCATTTACGTGCAAGTGTGATGGTAGTACTTGCATTATTTTTGTTATTTTTCTTTCATGCAGTTATATTTAGTTTCTATTTGTACGTGGTCTTGCTATTTAAGCAACCACAATTATTATCAATGGAAGCAATTATTATTTCAGAAAAAAGGTATTTTCTCACCAGAAGAGAAAACAGTGCATTATCTTTCTTAACCATTCATTATCTGTGTTGGGACTTATCATTGGTATCAGAGCCTGGTTATTATTTTACGGGAACTAATAAAGAGCGTATTGAGTAGTTGGAGGCAGGGCTCGGTGAAGTGCAAAATGGGCTACATCGGATGGAGCTTGGCATGACGGACAAACTGCATCATTTGGAAGAGACTCTTAACAGTCTCTCTGATGTACTCCTTGCAGACCAGGGATCTCCAAATCAAGGTAATCCACACCGTGAAGGTCACAATGGAGGACGACTTATTGTCTCTTCTAAAACATCAAAGCTTGAATTCCCTTATTTTTCTGGAGATGATCCAACAGAATGGTTCAATAGGGTGAACCAGTTCTTTGAGTTCCAAAATACCCCTGAAATACAGAAGGTGTCTTTGGCTTCCTACCACTTGGAAGGTGAGGCCAACCAGTGGTGGCAATGGATCCGCAAGACATTTCAAAAGGAAGGGCGTGTTCTTTCGTGGATTAATTTTGAAGGTGAACTTTGGGCTTGATTTGGCCCTTTCGAATGTGAAGATTTTGATGAAGCTCTTTCAAGGATACGACAGGAAGGATCATTGCGTGACTATCAACGAGAATTTGAACGCTTGGGTAATCGTGTACGAGGTTGGACACAGAGAGCTCTTGTGGGAACATTTATGGGCGGATTAAAAAGAGACATTTCAGATGGGATCCGAATGTTCAAACCACAGACTTTAAAGGAAGCCATCAGCTTAGCATGAATGAAAGATGATCAATTTACCCACCAAAGAAGGTTTATCAGACCTGTTAAATCAGTACGAGCACCTCTAGCTCTTTCGCCTGGCAACCAAGCAGCACAACCAACCCATGCCAATCCTATCAGACGACTCTCATGGGAAGAAATGCAGCGGAGGAGAGCCTAAAATTTATGTTTCAATTGTAATGAACGATTTACTGCAGGACACAAGTGTCAAGGGTCACGCATACTTATGTTAGAAGGTTGCAATGACAGTGATACTCTCTTATGTGACAATGACCTCGAAGAACAACTAAACCAGGAGAAGTATGAGGAGCTTACTAGACCATCAATTACGTTCCATGCTTTATCAGGATGGACATCGCCCAAGACCATGTGAATAGCAGCTATGATTGGCTCCTGCAACGTCATTATATTAATAGATAGTGGTTCAACTCATAACTTCATTAGTGAGCGAACTACTAACCTATTATGATTACCAGTGGTGCCTACAGAAACTTTCACAGTACAGGTTGCCAATGGTGAAAGTCTCAAATGTCGCGGACGTTTTGAGGAGGTACCAGTGGATCTCCAGGGCATTTTTTTTTCATTAACTCTTTACTCTTTACCACTCACAGGGTTGGACGTCGTGTTGGGAATTCAATGGCTTGAGTTACTGGGTTCTGTGATTTGTGATTGGAAACGGCTGATAATGGAATTCTTATGGGAGAATCAGCCTAGGAGATTAACCAGAATTGATAGATAAGACATCAAGGAAGCATCACTACAGGAGTTGTCCAGGACGACTCGGCCAGGCCAAGCGTTGTTTGCCTTATGTTTCCAAGTTGCCTAAACAGAAACAGAAGGAAACATTCATCCAAGCATGAAGGAATTATTGCAAGCATTTTTAGATATATTCACCGATCTTTCCAGCTTACCACCAATAAGGGAGGTTGACCACATAATTACTCTGAAAGAAGGGACTGAACCGATTAATGTTCGGCCATACAGGTACGCACACTATCAGAAGAATGAGATTGAAAAACAAGTCCAAGATATGTTGACAACAAGGCTTGTTCATCCAAGTACAAGTCCCTTTTCCTCACCTGTTTTGCTAGTGAAGAAAAAAGATGGGAACTTGAGGTTTTGCACTGATTATCGCGCTCTCAATGCTGCAACTGTTAAAGATCGCTACCCAATTCCAACAGTCGAGGATATGTTGGATGAATTATACAGAGCTTCTTACTTTACAAAGTTGGATTTGAGAGCAGGTTATCACCAGGTACGAGTGAATCCACAAGATGTCCATAAAACTGCCTTCTGAACTCATAATGGACATTATGAATACTTGGTTATGCCATTTGGCTTATGTAATGCGCCTTCTACGTTCCAGGCTATCATGAACTCAATATTTCGTCATCATCTTTGCAAATTTATATTGGTTTTTTTTATGACATCTTGATATATAGTTCTGACTGGGACAAGCATTGAATGCATGTACAACAAACATTTAAAATACTGAGACAACATCAATTCTTTGTCAATGAAAGCAAGTGTGCTTTCGGGCAGCAAGAACTAGAATATCTAGGACATATTATTACCAATCACGGCGTCAAAGTGGATGATAGTAAGATTGTGGCTATGATAGCTTGGTCATGGCCTACTAACATTTCAGAATTACATGGATTTCTTGGTTTGACAGGATATTATCGGAAGTTCGTTCAGAATTATAACAATATTGCTCAACCTCTCACCAATCTGCTAAAAAAGAATCAATTTGGATGGCATGATGCAGTTGAAGCTGTTTTTCTCGCTCTCAAACAGGCCATGACAACCACTCCTATATTGGCCATGCCTAATTTCAACGAAGCCTTCACTATTAAAACCGATTCATCTAGAGATGGCATTGGTGCCGTCCTCGCTCAACAAGGCAAACCGGTGGCATACATGAGCAGGGCTCTTGGAATAACCAAGAAATCATGGTCGACATATGCTAAGGAAATGTTGGCGATCTTAGAGGCTATACGGTTGTGGTGTCCATATCTTCTCGGCAAGAAATTCTTCATTCAGACCGATCAATGTGGTCTCAAGTATTTTGTGGAATAGAGAATAGCAACTCCAGAACAGCAAAAATGGGTTGCTAAGCTATTGGGTTACAACTATGAAATCATCTATCGTCCGGGCCGTGAAAACTCGGCTGCAGATGCTCTATCTAGGAAACAAGGTAGTCCAATTCTTCATCACATTTTTACTTCGCAGGTTAGTGTATGGCAAGAAATTAAAATAGCCTCACAGCAAGACCCATACATTCAGTCCATGTGTCGTATAGCTAATACACAACCTGACAGGTCATTTACCTAGCGTAACGGGCTATTACTGTACAAGGGGAGGATCGTCGTCCCGAACGATGCCACATTACGAGCTATACTGCTACATGAAATGCATGACACCAAGGTAGCGGTCACTCAGGAGTTTTACCTACATTTAAAAAGCTTGGCCAACAGTTCTACTGGCCTGGCATGCATAAAGCAGTGCAAACATGTGTCATAGAGTGCGAGATTTGCCAGAAGATAAAAACAGAGACATTGGCTCCAGCTGGACTTCTTCAACCACTGCCAATTCCATGTCAAGTATGGGACAATATCACCTTAGATTTTATTGAAGGATTGCCAGTCTCGCAAGGCAGAGATACCATTATGGTGATTGTTGACAGACTTAGTAAGTTTGCCTATTTTCTCACTTTACGCCACTCGTTTACTGCAAAAACTGTGGCAGAAAAATTTGTTGACGGCGTTATCAAGCTTCATGGAATGCCCAAATCCATTGTTAGTGATCGGGATCCCATTTTCATCAGTCACTTCTGGCAAGAGTTTTTCAAAATGTCAGGTACCAAACTTCAGCCCAGTTCAGCATACCACCCGCAGACGAATGGACAGACAGAGGTCATCAATCGATGCGTTGAGCAATATTTAAGATGTTTCATTCATCAGTGGCCAACACAGTGGTGTTCATATTTACCTTGGGTGGAGTACTGGTATAATACCACCTACCATAATTCAACGGGCATGACACCATTTCAAGCGTTGTATAGATGCTTACCACCATCTATTCAGTATACAAAGAAGGTCTGACATCCATGAGTGCTGTTGATCAACAGTTCTAGAACCGCGATGAACTGCTTCACCAATTGAAGGATAACTTAGCAAAATCAAGGAATCACACGAAACAGATGGCCGACCAAAAGCGAAGGGATATAATGTTTCAAATTGGTGACTGGGTGGTTCTCAAACTGCATCCATATCGCTAACAAACAGTCTTCAAACGGGTCCATCAGAAGTTTGTTACTCGTTATTATGGGCCATATCAAATTGTAGACAAAATCGGACAGGTCACCTACTGTTTACAGTTACTAGCAGAAGCACGCATTCATCCAGTGTTTCATGTCTCACTAATAAAATGTTACCAGACCAAAGAAGGCATTGTTGAACCAAGGTCAGTTGACATACCACCTGTTACAGATGACAACGAGCTCCTTCTTGAACCACAGACTATTTTGGATTGTCGTTAGCATAAACAGGGACGACTTCTTGTTACTGAAAGCTTAGTTCAATGGAAACATCTGCCCGTAGAGGACGCCACGTGGGAACCCACAACTCAGTTACAAGAGTTGTTCCTGACTTTGAACCTTGAGGACAAGGTTCCACTTAATAGGGGTGGTATTGATAGGCCACGACGTTCAGATAGAGGCCTTAAGCCAAATCCCAAGTATTTTGGGATGTCTACAGCATGTAAATGATCGTGCATGCAGGCCACGACGTTCAGAGTTAGAGATGTCTACAACACGTACATGATTGTGCATGCAGCATACATGCACGTAAGGCACATTGCTGGCAATTGAATGTAGTATACATAGGAAGCATTTACGTGCAAGTGTGATGACAGTACTTGCATTATTTTTGTTATTTTTCTTTCATGCAGTTATATTTAGTTTCTATTTGTACGTGGTCTTGCTATTTAAGCAACCACAATTATTATTAATGGAAGCAATTATTATTTTAGAAAAAAGGTATTTTCTCACCAGAAGAAAAAACAATGCATTATCTTTCTTAACCATTCATTATCAATATTAAGACTTATCATAGAATATCCCTCACCCTCTATAAATACTGAAAGAGGAGGAGGTCATTTACAATATATATATATATATATATATATATATAAGTCACCAGCTACTGAAGAGGAACTAAGTCATGACACATCCTACAGTAGCCCTAACAAACAATAGCCCTTCCATTTTTCTGAAAAGAACCACAAGTCATTTTCTCTCCCTCTCAAGAAAACCCGTAACCAGCAGCAACTGACAGTAATGAAGAGAGACAGAGAGCACCATTAGCTCACCTTCCATCGGCTACATCTCCCATTGTCCAACATGCTGCATTTCTAACAGAAATCTTGTCTCCACTGCCAACAGTGTTTTTCATTCCAACAACGTCATCTTCTCTATGCTGCGACCAACAGCAGCCCAGCACTTCTACAACCTCATCTCCTTCTCCCGTAAAGCACATTACGCCAGCGGCTCCTCCTTGGCTGTACCACCCACGTTGCCAATAAGAAGGCCAGACCACCAGTTCCAGCGGCGCCTCGTCCTGTACTCCTCTCCATAGTGACCAGCCCCAGCCATAAAAGCAGTAGTGTAATCCAGCTCTTCCCCGGTCTTGAAAAGCAATATTCCACCATGGACCACCATTGCTCCTCCCAACACCACCGCAAGCAACGCCACCGTGAGCCAGCGCCAACACTAGTGACCAGCAACCCCCCATTCCAGGTAATCTTCTTCTCCCTTCCCTGTTGAATTTTGTTTTGAAGCTTGCATGGTCACTGGGCCCAACCCAGTGACCTTATTATTGTTGGGGTTGGATCCATTTCAGCAGCCCAGCCCATGTAGCTGTCCCCCAACCCCCGGAATTAGTCCTAGGCGAAAGGAGAAAAAGATAAGACCAGGCGCATCTGAGATAAGAAAGACAAGCTTTTTGGATTACAAAGAAGATGATGACTCTCAAGTGACATTTTGAAATTATTTGCAGTATCTTGCATGTTTTTCTAATAATATTTTTTAATATTGAGCTATATAGACTTATATTATAAAATAAAGATCTAATATTAAAAAAAACCTGGTTTCATACAAGATTTTAAAAAGAAATCCATAAAAGTTATAAAAAAAATCTTTTATTTCAAAAGTAAAAAATATATTTTATCTTCATACATACGATGAAATTATAAAATTTTCATGTTTGTTTTCTTATATAAAAAAAATTAAAAATTGTATTTTCATCATAGTTTGAAGAATACAAAACTCATTTAATGGGTATCACAACAAGTTTGCGATTATTCATTAGAATTTGTCCAAAATTTCAAATAAAAATGTTTTTATTCCTTGACCTTTAGAATAGTTAAGTTTTAAATCAATAAGATGAGAATCTCCTTACTGATGAAGACTTTTTTTAAACCTTAAATGGACTATTTTAGACTTTAGAATTGATAGATTTTTACCTAATGAGATACGGATCTCCTTATTAATAAGAACTTTTCTTGAATCTTAGATAGACTAATGAATAGAAATATGATTTAGAACAAACAACAAAGCAGCTTACCATAGGTAAGATGTATTAGGGGTGATACGTCTTTCCCTTGCATAACCAATCCCCTTACCCAGAATCTCGCAGACCATTAGGTTTCTTGGTGACCTTAATACTAAGTGACGACTCTGTTTTCTCTTCTTTTGTTTGTATAAAGGACAAGAATTTCTTGTCTTTTCCACCCACATCTAACCTGATAACTCTGATCTGGGAGGATGATTGCCATGACGCTGCACGTGTGCGACAAAATAGTGACTCCACTATTGATCTCTCATGGCTAAGTTTTGTTTTTTTATCTAATTGTTGTGTTTTACTTTTAATTGTTTGGTATGTATGTTTATTTTTAACATGCATTTCTTTTTATCATTTGCTTATAAACTTTAATTTTTGTACATTTGCTCATCCATTGTATAATATTTCCTTATGCATCACATGTCTTAATTTTTCAAGCACACATAAATTTCTAGGTTATGTGAAGGATTAGTGATCTGCTCTATGACTATCAGTAAGGGTTCAGATGCATGAAACACTCAACTCATATCTGAGTGCTTGCTTGGTAATGGTGGATATACGTGCTTTAATCATTCCTAGCAATGCCCCTATACTTTCTTTACAAAGATCGTCACTAGGCAAATCTGAGACCTTTATAAGACTAGATGGAAAACCTACCTATGCTCACTTAATGAATAGAACTTGTCCTAAGATAAAAACCGAGAAGTTGCTGTGGAAAATCCAAAAAGCTTGAGAAATCCAAATGCTTGACGACATGCCCAAATGAAAAGCAAAAATAACCAAATCAAGATCAAAACAGATGAGGATGCCTCAATAAAGCATGCCAAAAGGGCAAATCAATTAAATATGAAAGAAAAGAAGATTGGAAGACATAATGGCAATGATCCTAAGCTTTTAGAACCTTGAAACATTCTTTGGGCCTATAAATCCCTTTTTTTTTATAGCCAAGAGTCATAGCCTCATTACATGCCTATAAAAGTCTTTTCTAATTAAGCAAACAACTTAACCAATAAATGGTGTTCTTAAAAGGCAAAAAAACGTTTCACAAGAATCATGACTTCACAAACAAAATTACTTGTTATTAGTCATGCTGATAAAATAAGTACTTAAAAAAGACAGATTTTTCTCATACAAAACGTTGAGTTTTTACTCGAGCCCTTGCTTTGAAACCCATAAAAAATAGGTAATCTTATTATGTGCCTTCACCAATTTCAAACTTGCCTATATAAAAGATCAAATCATATTTTTTTACTACAGATAGATTAAAACCCTTAAGAATTGTAAGAAATTCAAAAAAATTATTTGAAGCATACATCAGGTAAATTTTTGTTTTCAAAATGCAAAAATTCATTTGAGCCATGGATAGCCCAACTCTAAACTGACACTTCTTTCTCAACCTTTACCTTGTCAATTCTCAACAAAAAACACACAAAAGTTGCATCTTAGTGTTGAGTGACATGTCTTATGGTTACCATAAAAAATACTTTCAAAATTTACATCTCTAATTTCATTTCAGTAATTAGACTTGAATTGACATTATTCTTGAAATTTACGAGTTGATTCCAAAATAAAAAAGATGATAAAAAACAAAAAGATCATTGACCGAGTTTGCAAAGTCCTTGACATAAATGACATTGACACTTCTTATAAGTCATCCTTAAGAAATTGAACAGCTAAGGGGTAATATAGTGGACCCTGAGATGGAGAGCCTATATTTCCAATCTAGGTAAGGATGCATACATGTCATCTAATTCCAAATCATTGCATAATGTTCTTGTAGGAATTGCATAAAAAAAATCCTTAGTGAAGTCTAATAAGACTTCAACAAACATGAACCTGGCAAGGTTCTAAGCCTAACAAGGGTCGATTTTATTTCAAAGCCCAACAAGGGTTCAACAAAAAGGGAATTCGACAAAGCTCCAAGGCTCAAGTTAATCCTAAACCCAGTAAAGTTTAGCAAGAAAAAGTCCAGCAAAACTCCAGCAAAAAGAACCTAGCAAGGTTCTGAGCCTATCAAGGCTCTATTAAAAACTCATCAAGGTTTTAACAAAAAAAGAGTCTGAAAAGACTCCAGCAAAGAAGATCCAGGAAGGTTCTGAGCCTAGCAAGGCTCCCAACGAATAACAAAAAGTCTAACATGGAAAAATCAAGAAAGGAAATCTCCATTCAACCATGTCATCAGGAAATCTCAATTCAACCCTGCCATCAGGAAAGACAAGTGTTAACCTTGTAATCAAGAAATCTCACTCCGCCATCAAGAAGTTTTAGACTAAACCATGCAATTAAGACATCGCATGCCAAATCCTTCCACCAAGTAAGTTGTTTTTCACCTAGGCAAGTCGCTCATTATAATGAGATTATTTAAAAAAAAAATCTGTGACTTTTTCACTTGGACAGGTCGCCCATTACAATGAGACAATTTGAAAAAATCTTCATATTTTTCACCTTGACAAGTCGCCCATGACAATCTGACTATTTTAAAAAACTTTCAATTTTACCAATAGGCAGATCGCCTGGTAAAATTATACTATTTCAAAAAATCTTTTAGTTTTTCACAAATATTATCTTTTTTTATACAAATCCTATTTATTTTATTTCGAGTGTGCTTTCTTGGATAACGCACTTTTTAGCCCTATCCATTTTTTTTTTATTGTGTTTTCTAGCCCTCAACTACCAGATAATGCTCTTTATAATATCTCTTTTCTTTCTAGTTCACTTTCTAGCCCTCGTATACCGGACAGTGTGCTTTCTAGCCTTATCCATTTTCTTTTGAGAGCGCTTTCTAGCCCTCACCTACCAGATAGTATTCTTTCTAACCTTATCTCTCTTTTTTTTAGTGCACTTTATAACCCTTGTATATCGAATAATGCACTTTATAGCCTTATACATGTTTCTTTTTAGTATGATTTCTAGTCTTATCCATTTTTATTTCGAGTACGCTTTTTAGCCCTCATATATTGGATAGTGTGCTTTCTAGCCTTATTCATGTTTTTTTTTAGTGCACTTTCTAACCTTATCTTTTCTTCTTTACAAGCTTACTATCTAAATTCTCTTACAAGACCTTTTATAAGAATTGTAAAGAGATGGCAACTGTTATAACCTAATTTTTAAGTTTCCCCAAAAATTATCCTTTTCTTTTAAAATTCAAAAACAAAAAAGAAATCTAGCAACCTGGCAAGAGCAGGCTAAGAAGGGTTGCAGACATATAGAGGAACTAAACTAGGATTTTGGACATAATTGAAAGCCCAATTGTACCTCATGGTACCCAAGATCAAAAGACAATGTAGATTCAAAGATAAATTAATTTAAGCTCAAGAATTTATTTGGGTCAAATTAAAAGATTAGGGACTTAATTAGTGAATTAAGTTTGGAAGCTTAATTTGGACCTAATTAAGAATATTTGAATTTTAGAGGACCAAATTTAAATTTTTTTTCATGCTCAATTGGATAAAATTATGGATAAAATTGAAAAAATCAAAGTTTGAGGGGTCAATTAAGGGCCAAAATGAAGAAATTCAAAATCAATGATCTATTTGTAAAAGACACATGAATTCAGGAACCCCATCCAATTGAAAGCAAAGGTGAAATTATAGAAATTAGGAGTTTAAAGGACAATTAAGGACAAAATTATAATATTCAAAATCAATGACTAAGATGAAAAACACGTTGAAATCAGGGGATATTTTTAAAACTTGTCAAGGGTGAAATTGAATTGATTCTTAAAATCCAAATTTAATTGAGGAGGAGATTTAAACCTAATTTAAATCTAAAGCATTGAAACGGCGTCGTGTAATTTAAATGAAATTGCATGTTTTGTATAAAACGATATCATTTTGGTAATTAATTAAAAAAAGAAAAATAAAAGAAGGAAACGATGTTGTTTTACTGTGCACCATTGTTTTCCTTTATGCTTTTGCAAACAGGAGATGGTTCTTCCCCTTAGTTTAAACCCCTTTTTCTCTCTCTTTCCTCCACGTCCATCACACCACGACACAAAACATACCCCTCTTGTGGCTTGCCATTGTACCCTAACAAGAGAAGACAAAACAAGTCCTTTGGCAGCCCTGAACCCGATACAAAGTGACCCCAACTTTTGTTGTTTTGTTTGGAAATGAGAAGTGTGGTTCAGAATGTCCCTCACCCTCTATAAATACCAACCTCATGGTAGCCATGAAAGAGGAGGAGGCCATTTACAAAAATAAATAAACCAAAAACCATAGATCCATTTCCAAAAAAAAAAAACAAACTAGTTGCCACCTACATAAAAGGAACTATATTGTGACCCATCCCACTGCAACCCCAACAAATAATGGCCCTTCTATTTTTCTAGAAAAAAAACACCAAGTCATTTTCTCTCCCTCTCAAGAAAACCTTAAACCAGCAACAACTAACAGCAACAAAGAGAAACATGGAGCACCATCAACTCACCTTCCACCAGCTACATCTCCCACCGCCAACAAGCTGGATTTCTAACAACAATCTTCTCTCCACTGCCAGTAGTGTTGTCATAACTCATTTCTTGGTTATTCCTTAAATTCATATTTTTTTTCCTCAAAATAAAAATAAAATAAAGACTAGCATTTTGGCAAAAGCAGGATGGGAGGATTTCAAATGTATAAAAAATCAAGGTGCAATTTTGGATGGAATCGGGAGCGTAATTATATCTCATTTTACCCAAAATTGGAGAAATAATACAAATTCAAGGTCAAGTTACATGACTATTGAACAAATCTACATAAAACTTAAGCCTGGGGATATAATTAGATTTTTAATAGACCAACTTAATATAATAATGGGCCACATTATAGTTGTTTAATGTTTAAGAATTAATTTGGGTTCAATTAAAGGATTTAGTTAGGTGCAAGGACTTAATTATACTTTAAATTGGTCAAATTAATTTTAGTAAGGGCTTAATTGATGAAAAATTAAGTTTATGAGCCTAATTTGGGCTTCATTGAGAAGATATGAATTTTAGAAGACCAAATTTAATTTTTATTAAGTCAATTGATTGTTATTAAGGGTAAAATTGCAACAAAATCAAAGTTTTTTAGTTAATTAAAAGCTAAATTGAAGAAATTCACAGTTAATGGTCATTTTGAAAAGAGCATCAAACTTTAGGGACTCAATTGATTGAAATCAGGGGTGAAATTGAAAAAAATTGAAAGATTGATGATCAATTAAGAGTTAAATTGCATAAATCCAAGACCAAGAACTAAAATGAAAAAGACGTTGAAATCAAGGGCTGAAATTGAGAGAAATCATAAATAGAAGGACTAAAGTGAACATTACCAAAACAGCGCTATTTCTGGGTAACTGTTCATCTTCTTCTTTATTTTAAGCTAGAAAAGTTATTATATGGCCTTCTTTCCAAGGCATTTAATGCTTAATTTCTCCGCCAAATTTGACAAAACTTGCACATAAACAATGGCCTGACACCTAACTACATGCTAGTGTGATCTTTTCTGGTTGATTGATGCCACAACGGTTATGGCATCGCTTCAAAGTGACCAACCCGATCAATTATTTTCCTGTAACAAATCTAACAGCCAATGATAGCTGCTTTAAGCCAACAGTTAGGATCCTTCTAAGTTGAATCAAAGGTCAATATCTAGCACAAGTAAAGACGGAACGTCCCTCTTCCACCCTCTATAAATAGGGGTGAATTTTATAGCCTAAGGGAGGAGAAATCAGAATCCAAAGTTGTAAAAAAAACCATCTTTCTTCCTAGTTTTTCTTTCCCCTCCTCTCAGTCACCACTTTGGCCAGTTTGTCCACCGCGCCTCAGCCACCGTTGCCACCACCAACCACTCGCTGGTCTTTCCTGCAATACCAGGAACGCCGCCAGCCTTTCTTCTTCCCCTTCCACGCAAGCCTCCCACTTCTTTTTCTCCTCCAAATCCTTCCCCTCGGCCACAGCATACAATAGCCAAAATTCAACATTTGATTTGGGTTGGACCCATTCCAGCCATCATATGGTTGGGCGGAGTCCTGCCCAACAAAAAAAAAGGGCTAGGTTTGTTGGGCTGCCAGTCGGCCCAACCAAACCCAGCTGGGTTCGGCCCAAATGACTAGGCCAGACACAGCCCAATAATATAATATAATATAATATAATATAATAATATTATATATTTTAAAAAATGAAAAAAATATAAAAAAACTTCTTTCAAAAAATTTGTGATTTTCTCGCATGTTTTTTTACCAATTTTGCATAGTATCATGCTGTATATTTACATTATAAGATACATATCTGATATTAAAATATCTAGTTTTCTCCAAAACTTTTCTTAAAAAAATAAAAATTCAAAAAAAGTCTCAATTTTTAAATTAATATCCTCTTTTTAAAAAATAAAAATATTTTGTTTCCATGCATACGGCCAAATCCTAAAGTTTTCCTAAGCATGTTTTCATTAAAAAAATTGCATCTTTCTTATATTTTAAAAATGCAAAAAACAAAATAGATATCATTACTAATTTATGATTATTCGTAGGATTTAGCCAAAATATCAAAAATCATTCACCAATCATTTTGTTTATTTTATATTAGGATATAGATATAGACTTTAATATTTGAGGGTGTAAAAATACACAATAGAGTACACCCTCAAGTATTAAAGATACAAAGTGCAAAATAAATACGATGCTAAAAATTGTACTTTAAAATGGTTAAGATTAAACCCGATAAGGTAAGAGATTTCCTCACGAAAAAAGATCTGCCTTTGACCTTAAAAATAGACTAATGAATAGAAATTTGACCTAGAAAAGCAATCAAACAACAATGCAGCTTACTTTAGGTAAGGTGCACTAGGGGTGATGTGATTTCTCCTTGCATAACCAGTCCCTTACTCGAACTCTCGCCGACTATTAGGTTTCCTAGTAACCTTAATACTAGGTGGCGGCTTCCTGAACATTAATCATAATTTTCTGATTAAACCCAAAAATATTTCCTTCCTAACACTACCTCTTAGGAGGATACTTAAACTGTGTCAGCTCGATGTCACCTTATGACAAGTGTGCTTTTCCTTCCAACAACATTATCTTCTTTACACTGCGACCAATAAAAGATCAGCACCTTTACAACTTCAGCTCCTGCTTTTGTAGAGCACACTACGCCATCGTCTCCCCTCTTGGTCATACCACCCACGTTGCCAACAAGAAGGCCAGACCACCAGTTTCAATGGCGCTTCATCATGCACTCCCTTTTTATAGTGACCAGCCCCAGCCATAACAGTAGTATCATCATCCTCTTTCCCAGCCTTGAAAAGCAATATCCCACCATGGACCACCATTGCTCCTCTCAACACCACCGCAAGCAACACCATTGTGAGCCAGCACCAACACTAGTGACCAGCGACCCCTCATTCTAGGTAATCTTTTTCTCCCTTCCTTGTTGAATTTTTTTGACGCTTGCATGCAAAACATGAATAATTCACATTCTGCAGCAAGTAAATAATTAACATGGTTATTGGGCCTAGTCCAATGACCATGTTATTATTGGGGTTGTACCCATTTTAGCCCAGACCACACACACACATATAAAAAATAAAATAAAATTGTTGGGCGTTCAACCAACCCAACTCATAGATCATTTTGAAATTATTTGTGGGTCCCTCACATGTTTTTCTAATGATTTTGCTTAATATTGAGTCATAGATTTATATTGTAAGATACGGACCTGATATTTAAAAAATACACGGTTTTCTTCAAGATTTCAAAAAAATCCATAAAAATTCAAGAAAAATCCCTCATTGAAAAATACAAAAATATGTTTTGTCTTCATGCATACAGTCAGATTCTAAAACTTTCATGTTTGTTTTCTTGTACAAAAAAATTAGAAATTTCATTTTAATCATACTTTGAATAATACAAAAATCATTTAATAGGTATCACAACAAGTTTGTGATTATCCATTAGGATTTGGCTAAATTTTCAAATAAAAACCTTTTTATTTCTTGATCTTTAGAATAGTTATGTTTTGACTCGATAAGATAAGAATCTTCTTATCGAGGAGGACTTTTCTTAAACCTTGGATGGACTATTTTGGACTTTAGAATGGCTAGGTTTTTACCTAATGAGATAGGGATCTCCTTACTGAAGAGAACTTTTCTTGAAACATGGATAGACTAACGAATAGAAAAATAATTTAGAACAAATAACAAAGCAGCTTATCTTAGGTAAGGTGCATTGAGGGTGATATGCCTTTCCTTTGCACAACTAGTCTCCTTACCCAACCTTTCACAGACCATTAGGTTTTCTGGTGAACATAATATTAGGTGGTGACTTACTTTTACCTTTTTTTTATATAAAGGACAAGAATTTCTTATCCTTTCTACCCACATCTATCTCGATAACTATGATATAAAAGGATGATCATCACAATGTCGCACACGTGCGACATATAACATTGAAAGTTTTTTATCGATGAAAGTCCTATAAAGAGGTGAGGCATGGTTATATGTCACTGCTTGATTTTGATTCATGGAAATTTCTTAGAAAAGGTGACGCATGGTTACATACCATTGTTTGATAATAATTAATGGAAATGTAGTTTCATGTCCAATATTAGGAAACAAGACTTTTTGATGAAATATATGGTTATATGTCATTACAAAGATAGCAAAAGAAAACAAGTGAAGTGAATAGTTGATGGTGATCTTAGGTTTTTGAAACCCTCAAATACTTTTTGAGCCTATGAATTTCCTTTTCTTTCAATAGTCATGAGCCATAACCTGTATTACATGCTTTTAAAAGCCTTTTTTAAATCAAGCAATTTAAACCAATAAATGATGCTCTCAAAACATGAAGGGCTTTCTCATAAGGTTCATGACTTCATCAACTAAGTTACTGGTTATTATGCATGCTGATAAAATGGATGTTTAAAATAGACAATCTTTCTTCATAAAACCTTAAGTCTTGACTAGAGCCTCTTGTTGTTGAAAACAACATAAGGTCACCTCATCACGTATCATCACATACCTAAAATAAAATATGAAAATTAACACAAAGAACCATGGAAGATCCAAATAAATTGTTTTAATCTTACATAGGGTCAATTTTTGTTTTTAAAATATAAGATAATTAAAGGACTGCATGTATTGAATGGCGTGTGTTGGATATTTAACCAAAAAGCTTAATTTCCAAAATACTTTTAAAACTGACATCTCTCTAATTTCATTGCAACAATTGGACTAAATGGAATTGACAGTTCTTAAGTCGTTCTTGAAAAGTTGAGCAAACGGGGGGCAATACAATTAATAGACCCTAAGAGGGAAAACAAACAACATTCAGATCAACTCAAGGCAAAGAAACACAAAATCAAATGATGATTCAGTAAAACCCATCAAAGTTATGATTAGCGTCTATCAATAACAAATGACACTTGATGATAGGAAGAATAACGAACACAACTATTTTAACTAAGGGTTTTGTTGAGTAAGAAGTTTGTGGATTACTCAATGAACTCTAGTAGCAATTGAGAGTAACTTAAGGGGTAACTTCATATCTGAAAGCTTGGTCTATCCTTTGTTATCATATGGATGCATTTAGATAAATGTTGAAAGGATGCACACTACCTAGACTATCCAGGGACAATATGCTTTAAACCCCATCGATTCAAGGTGCATTTCATAATATGGATGTGGGGTGATAAAATGCACATGATTTATGATGATAATGTATTTCTTTCCACAATCGAGTCTAGATGATTAAAAAGCCTTAAAATAAGGGAGAATCTCTGAAGATAGACTTGGTCTTAAAGGATGAACCTAGTTGTATCAGCTAAAAACAATCATTAGCAAAGGATGATTGTAATGGTTTGCTTCAAGAATCTAGGAAATATTGTCATATCCAATTAAGGGACAACTTCATGGCTACATAAGTACCTATAATGGTTGTTATAAATATACAAGAGTTGTTTGATAAGATTAGATAGGCTGAAGACTATTTTACTATAAAGAACACTGAGCATACAATGATGAGCCTTTACTGCAAACAATGAGGTGCATGGCTAGATGACTTGACAACTCCATAAAGTTTGATTATAGCATATGCTTGAAGAATATGGTTCAATTAAGGGCAATATCATGGCTGATTTACGATCTAAAATGAGATTGACACCAGAAAACCTTTAGATAATTGCTCGCAGAATGCACACATCTAATCAAGAGGCAGTTTTTTTAAAATAATCCAAGAAGTTGAATGATTTTTAAACTCCTTCATGATGAAACAGGCAACACCACACTTGAGGGTTTAGTCATACTTAATAAATAATAAGAATAATAACCGCGGTGAACAATCTAGGAAAAACACTTACATTCGAGTAAAGGGTTGGCATATGGAAAACTCAAATAAACTAGTGAATTAGAGGATTAAGAAGGCTTTAGATGGCAAGCTAAAGCACTCTATAATGATAGAGCATTAAAGAGAGGTGACATGTATCTCAAACCAGGTAAGGATATATGCATGTCATATAACCCCTAATTATTGCATAAATGTTTTTGAAATTTTACAGGAAATCCACAATGAAATCATTTGAAAAATAATCGATGATAGTAAGGGATCTCAATTTTAACCCTGCAATTAGGAAGAGATTAGAGAAATCCTATCATCAGGAACTTCTCAGTTCGTTAGCATTGAAGAATGTCAAAATATTCAAACCTCATGATCAGAAGTGTTAGATGCCAACCCTATAATCAAAGTGTTTTGGATTCAATCAGGATGCCTTTGGACAGTTATAGTTTAAGGGAATCACCATATTGAGATTTCAGGTCAACTAAACTAAAAACATCAGTTGTTGAGAAGACAAGTTTCTGCTAGAAAAGATTTGCATGGGAAAACAGCTGCGAGAATATGATTCTCCTAGAAGATAAATTTTTCTTCTAGTTAAAGGGGATTGCTATATTAGGATCTCAGATTAGCCGGGCTAAAGACATAGATTTTGGTTAAAGGGGATCGCTAGATTGGGAGCTCAGGTTAGCCGAGCTAAAAACAAAGATTTTGGTGTTGGTTAAAAGGGATTATCAAATTTGGATCTTAGGTTAGTCGAGCTAAAGAAAAAAAAAATTAGTTTTCGTTAAAAGGAATCGCTAGATCGGGATCTCGGGTTAGCCGAGATAAAGACAAAGATTTTGGTTTTGGTTAAAGGGAATCACCAAATTGTGATCTCAGGTTACCCGAGATGAAGACAAAAAGTTTAGGTTATGGTTAAAAAAATTATCAGATTGGAATTTCAAGTTAATCGAGCTGTAAAACCAAAGTTTTAGTTAAAGGGAATCACTAAGATACAAGAGTTCAGGTTAACTAAACTGAAAACAAATGCATTCCTGATTAGGATAGCATTCACCATAGCATAAATACTTATAAAAGGAGAAGGCTACAAAGACAGCTTAACAACACTCAAGATTTAAAAATAACTCTCATAGGCTTGCTTGGGTAAAATGGAAGATGAGTCGAATAAAGTGACCACATCAAAAAATTAAAAGAAGAGATTGTGAAGAAAATGAAGGGCTTTATTTTAAAAAGCATGCATTGCATATGGTTTAACCTCAACTTTGAAATAATGTTAGTGCAGAATTCATCAATCAAGAAGAAAGGCGGAGAAATCTGCATGGGTGAACGGAAATCGAGAAATAAAAAAGACATCCCATCCATATGGTGTGGACAACTAAGGTCATAAGACAAAGCACTCGTTTTAAGAGTTTATCCTTTGAGGGCATTTTGTTTTGAATTCCATTTTAGGAAAGTTTTGAAGAATTCTGATGAAAAATCCTTGTTTTTTAATTTCAAAATAGGAAG
>Ga0325414_1000557_pt1 | contig 31160 bp, 12 predicted proteins | sample PopdelMetagenome_8_FD_206183 | JGI IMG/M metagenome (GOLD analysis project Ga0325414, IMG submission 206183) | Populus deltoides microbial communities from Bellville, Georgia, United States - Leaf-PdKOR-R3 | ecosystem: Host-associated > Plants > Phyllosphere > Phylloplane/Leaf | place: USA... | reverse complement strand
AAATAGTGAATATACAAGTGGGGTTTTTCTCCATTACCTTGTGATGATATAAAAAGTGAAATGTACAGGAAGAAGAAGACACTGCAGAGAGGAAGCTTAGACAGTGCCATAACTGAAGAAGAAATTGAGCTTCACAACGTCATCTTCTGGTTCTGGTTCAGCTAAAGGTTCTTGCATTTGTAGGCTTAATTTTTTCGTTTTCTGAGTGAATTTTCTTGGTGGGTTTTGGTTGGGCTGTGGAGTGGAGTTGGCTTGTTGACCTCAAGAAATCTTCCAGTATCTAACAAGAATCAAGAAAGCAATCCCATGAACTTACTTGCTAACAAGATGAATTAAATTGTTCGGAAAACTTCAAGAATACCCCTAACTAGATTGCTAGTTTCAATTTCGTCCCCAAACAAAATTTTATTCCTTCAGCTTCAGTCATTTTCAATTAAATCTTTCCATTCATGTTTTTGATCATGACTTCCATCCAAATCATAACTTTCTTTTACCTCTTTATTTTAATGTTTTTCATCAATAATAACTCTTTTTTTTTTACCATTGTTACCATGCTTCTTCCTTGAGTTTATAAGATTTGTTTTATACATGATTTTCTAATATTATGGAACGTACGAGTAAGATCAAGTTTTCTACGATCTTGGAGAACATTATTGTCCCTATTAGAAGAACTTCATTGAAAAATCCAAATTATTTGGGTATAAAATCAATAGAAAAGGTTGTTTGGGGAGACAATCGACACTACTCCAATAATTGGGGGGGTATAATTGAAGTTTGCCCTAACTTGTTCGTTTATCTATGTGAATTCCCTAAAGTGGCCTTGAGAACCGACAAGTACTTTAGTTTATTTGCAACGTGCTCTTAAAGACAAAGGGTAAAGGTATGAAACAAGAAGTGGAGCTTTATGGTAACTTCATCTAGATTGACATGGCTGGTTCTTGAAGTGATGGAAGTTGCAGAGGCTGTCATTCCAGAGATAGACGTTAGAAATCTCTGATATATGTAGCCCACCAGTACAGTGCACTCAGCTGCTTGCCAGAGTGTCCTTCTTTAGAGTTCGGACTTGTAAGGCCTCCACGCTCGACAACATTTTAATTGCAATATGCTCTATTTGTAATATTAGAAGACAATTGGACATCTTTTGTTCAATCTTTTCATGTCATGTGGCTTTTATTGGACCATTTTGCTAGTAATAAAAAGTTGGATAAAGAAACCCAAATCACTTTCGATTGGAAATAGCAGGGTAGTTTTGCCCAAATTATAGATTACAAGAAATTAAAATAAACAAAAAATACTAAAAGAGATCAGAAATCCTGCAGATTAAGAGTGATTTCACTGTGTATTTAAAAAGTGTTTTGCGTTGAAAATTTTGTTGATCTCGAGATATGTCCGGTTAATTTCTTCTCAGGTTTTGTATGTGCGGTTGAGTTCTTGGCAACGTGGCTTCTTTGTTATCATAATATATACATATTTTTTGTGTTTTTGTCTCAAAATATGGTGAGGGCCAGACACCAACATACAGTTTTCCTCTCATATGGATCTTCCCTTTCCACCAAATATCACCAAACCCTTCACTGGCCATTGCTATGCATCACCAAACACATTGCCTCTCTGTGTTAGAAAAAGGGTGGGGCTTATTCATTCGAAGATCGCTTGTCAGCCAAGGAAGAAAGGTTTTTGATCTCTTCTGTGCTTTGCTTTTAGTTTTTTTTAGTTTCCATTGGCACAAATAAGATTTTTTAAACAGAATTGTCTTCTACGGTGGTGTGTGCCCTTTCGCTTTCTGTTTTAATAACCTAGATTTTAAATGATGAATTCTGATGAAGGACTACATGATTGACAAGACAGCCATGAGCAGTAGATGAAGGCTACTTTTCAACTCGAAAGCCCTGGGGAAGTTTCTTGCATTCTTGCTGAAATAATGGGATAGGATATTATTATAACAGTGTACTTGCAAAAGCTTGAAACTCATCCCTTAAGAAGGAAAGATTTAGACTATACATTTGAAGTTTAGTACCTAATCCAACCATTGTGCAGAATATTGTGTTTCAACGCCCTTAGTAGTTCCAGCAACCTGCAATGATGTTCATTTTCATTCATGTGCCCCTTTATACATGGATTTTCTTTAGTTTTTTCTTTTCTTTTCTAAACATCTATGGTATTCAATTATGGAGTATTAAGCGAAAATTGAATTTTTCGGGGGCAAAATTCTTAAAGCATCGAAGGATTGGGCAGAGAGAAATATCCAAGTCATTGTTGTTACTGATGGTGAGTGTATCTTCGGGCTTGGGGGTCTTGGTTGCCAGGTATTGATGCTCATAAATTTATATACAAATTGGATGTGCAAACCACTTCTTATCTCTTAATGATGCAATGGTTTTACATTCGTTAAGGAATGGGGATTCTGGTCGGAAAACTCTCTCTATAGACAGCATTAGGAGGATTACTTGCCTTTGCAGTAAGGATAAATCTGCTAAATGTACAACAATTTCATACTCATTTTTCTTCTATTATTTAGACACACCTCAATCACTGCTTTACTAGAGCTATTAGTTGTCCCTTGCTATTTAATTACTAAAACCTTCCAACTGTATTCAATACATACAGGGCACAAACAATGAGAAGCTGTTGAATGATGAGTTCTATATTGGGCTTGGAGAGAGGAGGGTAACTAGACAGGTAGAGTAATTTTACTTTCTTCCATTTCCAATCGACTGATATTTCTTCTTTTCTTTTCTAGATTTTAAATCATTCCAAGTCTCAAGATTTGTGTTTTGTTATTTATTGATCTTTCTTTTGAATAATATTGCTTTTGTATTAAGTGATGTGGACTGAATTCTTTCTGGTCGAGCCAATGGTTAAAGAAGTTGTGATTGATGTCGCTCTTTCGATTTATAAATCGGTGCTTTTTTTTATTTATTTTCCTGAATCGGTGAGGTTGCTGCTTTGAATATTGTTGTCATTTTTTCGTTGATTTTTATTGCTTTCTCAACAATGTTTGTGTGTTGGTTGTTGTTATGTGGGTTGTTTGTTCGCTTTGAGAGTTGCTACTCAGTGAGTTCGTAACCTTTTCCATGACTGGATTATTGAAATTGGTGCTTCGTTTTGGATCCCGTAGTTGTCCTTTTCGTGAATTCGTGGGTGTGCTGGCATTTTACTGAGTTGATATACAAAAACACTTTATCAATAATAGGCAACTACAGGGTGCCAAGCAAGCTATTAATGAAGGAAAATTTGTAGTGCATTGGCAGCAGCCTGCAGAACATTGGCCAAAGAGATCACTTAATTGCGATCTTCAACTCCTAGGATCCTTGCATTCAAAGTCTTCTTAAAATCTTCTTTTTGTGGTCGAACTGATTAACTTACTGGTTCTTGGCTAAATGGGTTGCAGACCAGGTGCATTATTTTAAAACTTGATAAGGAATAAACTGAGAAAAATGGTATGAGTACTATTATTCTTGAGTAGTTTTATGGTGTTGCCAGTTGAACATGTTAGCTAATACAGATGAGGGGCTTGAAGGACAACCACAGAAGAACAACAAAGAAGAAAAGGAAATAGAATTTAATGAGAGAAATACTGCAGTTTAAGGTGGCAGGGTGCTCTTTTTTTTTTTTTAACGTGGTTGTCTGGGTAAACTTACGTATATCTCGATTAATTTCTTGGATCCTAAAGCTAATGATCATATAAGCCTCTAAGGAGACTCAAACTTACAATTATTGGAGAGTAAATCCAACGCCTAACCAGTTGAATTAGAAAGGTGCATTTTAATTAGTTAAATTGTTTGTGTTGGTCTTTTATGTTTTTTCCTGTCATTTCTTTCCACTAATTCAATGTGCAATGCTGCTTGAAATGTTTGGTTTGGTCGATATTGGTTAAATGTGGTGGTATTTAATCATCAAACTTGCTCTATTAGTATGGTGTGAGCAATTACACGATGCCTTTGAGAGAATGAAAAAACAGAGGCATTCATGAAGTTTTTTTTTTAAATAAAAATCTTTGACTTTTTAAAAAATCATCGAACTTGCTCTATGAGTAAGTTTGTTCCTTTTTAAAAAAATCATTGACTTTTTAGCGAGTATTTTTTATTATTATTATATTATTAAATAAAATATAAAAGAACAAAGTAATTAAACAAGGCCAGGTTGATGACCTGAGGTCTGTATTTAACAGATCTCAATATTTAAAAAAGCAAAAGCGAATGCATTTTGGATTTTTAAAAAAAAATCTTATTACTGCTTGAAAAAGCGTTAATGCACGCACGAAACTTTTTTTGCGTGTGTTTGGCAGTGTGGTTGCGGTTGCTTTTCAAATAGCTTTTCGTGCCAAAATACATACTAATGATTTTTTTTTATTTTTTAAAAATTATTTTTGACATCAGCACATCAAAATAATTTAAAAACACTAAAAACATATTAATTTAAAGTTAATAAAAAACTAAAAAATTTTTAAATTTTATTAAAAGCGCTTTTAAAACGCAGAAACAAACAGGCTCTTATGCGTCGAAAGGTAATCTGTGGTGGCGGGACCTATCTAGTAATTTTCTATAATATTAAGGAATTAGCCTTGCTGGAAGGAAAAAAAGAGGTAATATCTCTTCTTTGATTTTCTGAGTTTGATGTGAACATTTTAAAGCAATTCATTTCATCTAAATGTACCATAATTATATTTTCATTAAATCATTAAAAAATCCAAGATACATGGAAATAAAGTTTTATGATGATTTGATAATGTGTCATTCTTCATAAATAAGCTTGATGTACTTGCAAAATAGTTCTTATTCAAGTCAATAAACAATAAATATGTAGAGAGAGTCAAATAAATATGCAAAAGATCACTAAATCACAATAACAAAGTAGTTTGTTTTTGTTTTGGTATGTAATCCATGCTAAGACAAATTAAATAATATTATGTATATATGTTAATATATCAGAAAAATTATGAATTCTTTACCAATATAGCTTATATGTCATTTTATTTAAATAACAGGGCTGCAAAATCATATCACCCTCATAACAATAATACTTGCATTGATTTGATTGCCAGTGTCAATGGTTACTGTAGTGATAATAATAACTATTTGGTTCTTTAATTGAAATTCTCGGTTTGAAATTTCAGTAACACAGGCTCTTGATCTTTTTAGAAATCTTAAATGTGTCATGAATGAACTGGATTAAATAGTTTTGTCTTCGTTTCCCTTTTCATGGTGCCTTTTTGTAATCTCTTTTCTCTCTCAGTCTTCATCTACAGTGCTATTTTATATATAATTCTCTCTATTACTATTAAAAAAATAATGATAACTATTTAAATATATAATAAGAGATGCCAAGTGTTTTTATACAAAGACAGTGGCATTCAATTGTCTGAAGAAAGAAGGGGGGAAACATCACAAGCAGAGAGCACTGCTTGCTTCGGGTCGGGTGCCCCATGCTCAACGCTGTTTGCTTCAGTTTAACAAGATTTTTATGCCTTGGACCGAGTCATCGTCTAAACCAGGTTTTAGGAAGAGGTGGTTTTAACCACAGAGAGAAAGAAAAGGGATGTACTATGCAATATCTAACAGCCAAAAAAAAAGAGAGAGAGAGTAAAATCATGAATCTGCAATCAGAAGACAAGCAATTGAAGCTTATGCATCAATGAAATAAACAAATAAACATTAAGATACAACAAAATCCAGTATAGATAGCAGAATCGGACGAAAACATGTTTGCAGGAAATTGAAGTACAACATCAGAAGGAACAAATATACCACTGATCTGTAACGCTACTGCAGAAAAAGAAATGTAAGAGCACAAGTTACTTTAATTGTTCAACACATGGAATTTTGTGCATACAATTGATTTCTTGGCCAAAAAACGGCATGATAGTAAATTAAAGCGGTAAATAATTCCATGCCTTGCATAAAAACAAAATTTTAATGACTTTGCCATAAACCCAGACTAGCACCAAAAAAAACAATAACTTGTAATATTTATTTATTTATTTATTCTATTAATATCTATATTAATCAATTTTAACAGGTAAGTTAAGTAAGATAATACAAATATTACATATAGGTCTTTTATTAATTTAACACCTCTAACTTTACAATGAATAGGTTTAATTTTATTACCTTAAGTCCTGAAATAATGAAAAAAAGTGGCATGTTTTATCACGTTAAGCAAGCAGTTAAGCAAGCATTCGTTGCTCAATCCAACTTGCACTGATATATATATATATATATATATATATATATATATATATATATATATATTGCAATCATATCTTGCCGCATGTAATATGCAAGGAGACCGAGCATTCTACTTCTAGAAATTAACAATACTTTTTTAAGAAATTGAGTAACAATACATTATTTTTACAGGGGAAATGGTCAGTTTCTATGCCAAATAATTCCTCAATAATAGCATATCATTTCCCATGAGTTAGAACAAAATTTCAAACAGAGAGAAATAACTCGAAGCAAATAACTATTTTATAAACAAATAATAGTAAAAATTAAAAATTTTGTTTTATTTATTTATTTACTTTGAGATCCATTGAATCATGGATGGCTAAGGAAAAAAAAGATTTTTTTTAATACATTATAAATAATTTTTATTTATTTATTCACTTTCATGTGTTTTTTTTTATTAAATTAAATAAAGTATTAGTTTTAAAATACAAAGTTATTGAAACCAACCAAGATCATAATATATGTTGTGCATTCAAATATTTTAATTAAATCAAATATTTTAATTAATATTCATCTCTTAGCTTTTAGATTTGATTATCTTTACTTAGCAATGATAATGTTTTTTGAATTTAATAGCAAATATAATTTTTAAATTATTTAATTAAATATATACACATAAGAAATGGTGTAAGAATTACAAATTGATTGAATGTCTATTTAAAAACACAGACACACCTAAACCCTCAATCACGCATCTAAATCCACTAAACCCATGTAAAAATTCAACATAGAATTACTCTGCCAATCTAAGAAGATCTTTTTCTTTTCCCTAAACTAAATATTGATGATAAATCTAATTCAAACTTTAGTATTAAAAAAGATTTATAAAAAAAAGCGAATTACAAATAAAGTTGCATATTTTACATATTATTTTTTAAAAATATTTTTTAGTATATTTTATCACGCATGTCTATTTAACTTTGGCTTCATATATAATGCAACTTAAAAAGTTTAAAGTATCTTGATTTTAATATCAAAGTTAAAATAAATTGTATCAATCAATGTGTAAATAATTGATTAAAATAAATTTTAATCTTAGCATAAAAAGACTTATCATTTGCAACATGATTAATATATATGGTTTTAAAATTCACTTTCACTTATACAGACTAAATTCCTTTTCCCATCTCATGAAAGTCTCATTATCTTAAAAAATTCATGAAAATCTAACTTTTCAATGTCAATTTACGTAAGAGGAAAAATATAAATTAACTCCAAAATCAAGCATAAAAAATCCAAAAATTCCAGCTGATTTTAACCTTATCCATGCAAAGCCAAAGAAAGAGTATTCCACATCTATACCCTAAATTAATAGCTACGCATCTCATTCCCTTTTGTTTTTTATAATAATCAAAATATTATTGATGTAATCAGTTTATTATTAAAAGTATAGTCAACTAGAATTCAAAATATAAAAAGAAATAAAAAAAAAAGTATTAACAAGTTTCTAAATCAAAAACATTTCACTTATTCATCCATGATAAAATATTGTAGGACCTTTAATTAAATCATTCCCTCCCTGTGTATATTAAATTATTGTTACAAATCTTTAACCAAGTATAAAACGGTGAAAAGTAATTAGCTTGCAACCCAAATACCCTTTGGAATGCCATGTGTCATGTGACATGTGGCAATATCATTTACGCACCGGGTGAACTGAACTACTTTTTGCTTCGGACCAGATATTATATCTAATTCCTTGTGTGGAATCCCAATCACGCGGTTTCGGCGAAAATTGTCCACGCGGTTTCGGCGAGCTCAAAGTCTCCATCCTCCGCTATTTTAATTCACGGAAAACAAACTCTCTCATATCATCCCGATTGAACTCTTCCTTACCCATTTAGCCCTATCATGGCCCCCGTGCTTATACGTAAGCGACTCACTTTCACAGACATCAAATATTGTCTGTCTTATCCCACTCCCGCCCTCTGGGCATTTCCGATGGTCGAGGGTCAAACGGCTATTTGGTTTCAAGCAAGAGATCCGACAGGGAAAGTTTGGAGCTTTGAGCTCTCTAGACGGACTAGTGGATATCCGAAACCCGTCATCAGAGGAGACTGGTTGAGCTATGTCCGTGAGAAGGGCCTTAAAGTTAATGAAGTTATCGTCCTAACAAGGGAACACGATATTCAAAATGGAGTAACCTACCACGTCAAAGTTGAACCAGATTTGGAACTCACCTTGTAGACCATTGTTTCGGCTTATGAGGTGATCACCTTATTTGGTTTAGTCTTGGGTTTATTTTAATATAATCTTTGACGAAATGATACTATTAATCAATATAGTTATACACTCACATAAGTTCAGTCTACTTAGTGCTCGACTCTATTCTACTTCTAGCCTTTCTTGGTCTCTAGCAAGTTCTCTCACATTTGATGGTTGTGTTTCTTTAGTATCTGCTAAGTAAGCTTTGATTCTTTGGCCGTTTTCTCTATATGGCTTATATACCCTATTTATCCCCTAATAAATATTTGATTTCATTCATCGGGGAAAAAATTCTGAAGAGAGCCAAAGGAGGGCTTGAACACGCACTAGCTAGGGCAAAAAAGAAAAAGAAAAAAGGATTAGATGATGTTATTTTAGACAGTTATTTAGTTTACCCGCGAGCTGCGATGCCTTTTTTTGAATTTCTTTTAATAGACTACAGTTATTTCCCGTTTAAATCAGTTATTTATTTGATGTGAAGCTATGGTATGCTTGGTTATTTGATTTATTTAATTTGTTTTAGGTAGTTTGTTTTCCTTGTTTCTTTGGATCTGTAAGAGATCTGCCTGCAAGCCATTGAATCTCTCTCTCTCTCTCCCCCCTATTGCAACGTTTTTCCTGAGGTTTTTGCTGAGTTTTTTTGTTTGTGCTAAAAACAATACAGCCTTTTGGATGTCAAGTCTGATGATTAAGTTGTTAAATTTGTGCATTGTGATCTCCAACCTCTTTGTTGATGTTCAGCCTTTGAATTAGCACAGGCATAAATTTCATGAATTTGACCAAGATAAAAGGTTTGACAAATGGAGTCTCTTTTGTTCTCTTGAATGTATTGGATAATTGAGAAAACAGTTGATGATGGCTAAAGATACCATTAGGGTGGAAACTATGTGCTATAGTAATTGAGTCTCTTAATGATTTGATTTTTGAGTGCATTTTCTTGAGTTCTTTGTTTGTGCTAAAAAAATAGTCCTCTTGATTCCTACATAGCTATGCATCTCATTCCTACAACGACCGACAGGGACTCTGACCAGACATTATCTAAACCCTTTCTTATATATATACGAAATGGTGTAAAAGTAAAACAATTGACTGAAAGATTTTGTCGTAAGCAAAAATGAATTCAGCCATTCGGGTGTATATTCAGATAAGTTGTTAGATTTGTGGATTGTGATCTCCAATCTCTCTGTTGATATTCTTTTTTGTTCTTATTCAGATGCTGTAGAACACAATTGATGATGGCTCCAGATACCAGGAGGGTTAAAGATGCTGAATTAATAAAAGAATGCGTAGCATGTAGTTGAGACGTACTTAGGGGGACACTACCAGGAAATTGTCTATTACCTATCTGATGATAGATCCCATGGATTTGATTCTCTTTTCTTCTCTTGAATTTACTGGGATATGTTATTTATTTGTTTTTTAAGAAACAGTTGATGATGGCTAAATACATATACAGGTGGTTTAAAAATGTAGAATACAAGAATGCATAGCAGTACGGAGACAACTTATAGGGGAAAAGCTATTACATTTTTGGTATCAAAACTGAGTAATTAACAGTGTAGCAAAGGAATCTTAACTGAGATTGTAACCATTGTCATGAGTCCGTTGCTCACAGTAAGAAAAAAGAAAATACATCAACAGAAATCGAATTTTAACATTATTCCTTTGGAAGCAAGAAAGCTAGCCAAATATTAAGTCCAAACCAACACGTGGCAAACGTCACAACGTAAACAACGCCGTCACACTAAATCAAAGTGACTCCCACCTCATAGGAGGACTTGAACGCCTTTTTTTAGATTGCCATGCATGATTCTGTACGTCAAATGCTAACACCAAAAACAAGCAGAAATAGAATCGTAACATCATGCCTATGCCTATGGAGGCAAAAAAAGTCAAATATTGCTGCTACAGAGCATTTTACTGTCGTTCTGATGTTTGGCCACTTCTTGAAAAAGTAAAATTAAATAATATTATAGAATATATATATCTAAATAGAAAATTAATGTAGAATTATTTCAATGTGTTTCTCAACTATCAACTGATTCTCAATTATATATTCCCCAAATAAAAGGTTTTCTCAATAGAATCCTTAAAGCATCATGTGTTTCTCAATTTTAATTTTTTTAAAAAAATCCCCAGTTTAACACTGATTCAAGTCCTCCTTAATAGCAAATCAGCCACTCTGGAACATAGTTATTAAACTCACCCGATAGTTAATTTGAGATCCGATTAATATAGTGGTTGTACTGATTCAAGTTTGTTAAAAGAATAGCCAGTATAATAACCCAGTTAAATCTAGTTAATTCATTACCGGGTGAGATTTGATATTTTTTTAATTTAATTTTTTTATATTTTTTTAGTTGTTTATTAACACTTTTTAAAATTTACTATTTAAATATTATAAAAGTGATTTATTTTTTTAATGTGTAATTTGAAACCCTTTAATATATATATTTTATGTTTCTAAGAAAAAAATAATTCTTTTAATGTAGAATTTAAAATCCTTTCGTATATATACTATATGTTCACAAGAAAAAAGTTATGTTTTTTCAATGTAAGATAAAAAACTTTTTGATTTAAATACTTCAACTTAAAAGGATAACATAATATCTTTTCAAAGTGAGATTTGAAACCCTTTAGTATATATATTTTATGTTCACAAGAAAAAAATTATGTTTTTTCAATGTGGAATAAAAAACTTTTTTGATTTAAATACTTCAACTTAAAAGCATAACATAATATCTTTTCAACATGGGATAATTTTTTAAAAAAAATATTCTTTTAAACTTCATTATTTATAAAATGTATAACTTATATTCACATTGATTTTTTCATATGATATTTTAAAACTTTAAATTTAATATTAAAAATTTTCCTGATTTATCCGAGTTGATTTATAAAATCCAGAATCCGGCCTCTTGGTTAAGTCAACCCCAAACCGAGTTTAATAACTATGCTCTCGAGGATTCCTTATCATCCATCACAATATCAATCATGCATTTTAATCTTTCACAACTTTCAAGCTCTATGTTATCCATATTTCAAAACCAATTGGATTAATAAACGGTTCTAACTCAAACCCTTTATCGGTACAATGATATAAACAAAATTCTCACTAATTAGTTTAAATTAAGTAGCAGGAGGAGCAGAAGTGGGGCTACTATTATTATAAATAAATGTCAAACCAAATCAATTATATTTAAGGAAAAACTTCAATTTAAGCCTTATAAAATTTACTAATCTTTTGTTTTTGTACGGGTTGAAATTTATTTTGACATTTTTGATTGAAATTTATTACACCTCTCACATTGCATGTATTTTCAAAGATTCAATACCTATATAGATATTAAATTTCATGTGTGTTTAAGAATGTAGTATATGTTACTTTTCATAATATTTTTCATTTAAAAATATATTAAAATAATATATTTTTTTATTTTTTAAAATTTATTTTTGATATCAACACTTTTAAAATGATTCAAAAATAAACAAAAAAAATCAAAATTTTTTTTAAAATACGATCTAACCATAATTTCAAACACCTTTTTCAAAATACTTCATCATATAACCAATGAGACTTCTTCAAGATATTTCATCATAATTAATGAGATTTATTTGAATGTACATGTCACTTTTTAATATGATAAGTGATCAAAATTAAAATTGATTTAGAGTGTCTTTAAAAATGTATTGATAGTTATTTTTTAAAATATTTTTTATTTAATAATTTAATAATATTAATTAAAAAAACTTTAACTAAACTTTATTTAAAGAGTAATCTTTGACAGACCAAAAGCCTATTTGAAATTGAAGTAGCGATTGCGGTTCAAAGTGTTTTTTACTTAGAAATATATTAAAAAGATATATTTTTTATTTTTTAAATCATTACATCAAAATAATTTAAAAATATAAAAAATAATTTTAAATAAACAAATTAAAATTTAAAGAAACACCATTTCAGCAACGTTTCAAATCTCTCACCAACGTCGATGAGGTTTAGCTTTTTTTTATTAAAAAAAGGGTGCTTTCTATACTCGCCCATGCTATCTAGTTTTAGCCAACTGTCATTATTTGAAAAACATTCCACACAAGCACAGAATCTAAGAGGTGATTTAGTTTTAGAGGATAGTTTTTCATTCTAATTTTCTTTTCCATTTCTAGTTTTCATTCTCTATAAAAGATGAAAAAAATGTTTTTATTTGGTGAATTTGAAAGTTGAATAAAATTTTTAAATAATTAATTTTAATAGTTAATTTGAAAACTAAATAAATGTTTAAATTTATCAAAAAACCAATTCAACCTAAAAGTTTAAACTATTAGATGAGATCTCAAGATATGATTTATATTATTCTCTAATACACCCTCTCAAATGCAAGTTTTTCGAACTTAAAACTTGCACAAACCTACACTACCTTGTACTTAATTTTTATTAAATAAATAAAAATAGGATTTAAATTTATAATAATTTGATCATTAAGGTTTTAATATCATGTTAAAGAACTAATTTAACCTAAAAGTTTAAACTATTAATAAGTGAGGTATCAAGATATAATTTATATATATTATTCTCTAACAAAATTAATTTTAATAATTGATTTGAAAATTGAATAAAATTAATAGTAAAATAATTAATTTAATATCATGTAATTTATTACATGGAAGAACAAGTAATGTTGTTCATAATACTGGAGTCGTTTTTTTCATGATCAACATAACAAAATCAGATGAAAACCATAATAAAAGACTTGTACTTCTTAAAAAAGAAAAAGAAAAAGAAAAAGAAAAAGATTATGTATTAAGAGAAACGGATGAGTGTAGAAATACATTAAAATGAAAGAATATATATGTTAATAGTTTAATGCACATAGAAACTAGAAGAGTACATAATTTTTTTCATTCATTTCGATCCATAACTTCCAATACATGCTCTGCAAGCTGTTCCAATCCTTATCGTCCAGCTAGATAAAATCGTTACCAACTTTACAGACCGGATATTGTTAAAAGCAAACCATAATGATCACTAGGCAAGACAGGTAACTCCAACATCTTTACCTCTTTTCTCACTTTCTTCTCCTTCATATATGATAAGCCAGGTATTGCATCCTTACCAATCATGTCAATTTTACTGATCTTGAAATCACACAGACTGCATATGAATCGATCCAGTCTCTTTTGCAATGCACGATTACCAGACAACATTTGGTTGGATTTGGTATCATATGTCCATCCATTGTCCCCTGGCTTCAACTCTACCCAGGCATCAACCCATCCATCAGGGAAAGGAAACTGACCATCCAACTTATCATCCCAGTTCATGTCACCACAAAAAATCACATTTGAGTTCTTCTTGAGAAGGTTGATGGCCTCCTTTGCCTGATCCACACGTTCCTTGCTGAACATCTGATCCCATTTTGGAGGTGCTGGACAAGGACTCTCTAGATGGCTAGTGGCAACAACTAATGACTTTTTTCCTGGAACTTCAAGCTCAGCAATGCAAAGTTCTCTCCCCATTATTGAATTCATAAAGGGTTTAGTGCTGAAAGATTTTACTGGTAGGCAATATTAATAATAATAATAATAAATTAATTTAGAAAAAAAATGAATGCCAATATCAAGTCTTTAAGTTGGATCGCTGGCAACTACAAGGCAATGTAATACATGAAATCCAGGTAAGATATTATTTGGTCCCATGTTTTACAAAGACACTGACTTCAAGGAACTGCTAACATTTAGTTATAGGTCAAATGTATTCCGTGATCAGTAAGATAATCAAGGGCCGGTCCAATAAATGAAACACTATCAGTCAACCAAAAGAAGGAAAACCTGCAGAAGTTCATTTAACAGCCAACATAAAACCATGTTTCCATGATTCTCCAGTTCGAGGGAGAGAGTGTACAACAAAGAGAATTATCAGGATCCATACTTTGTCAGTAAGTAAAGTGAGCCAGAAGCATACTAACAAGCAGAATCACCATCCAGCACATATTAAAACCATACCTGCATGCAAAAGTATCCTCTTGAACTTGCTATTTCAGAAGAAACAGAGTATTGATATGCTTTCTACCAGCTGGATTGCTGAAATATGTCATATATATCTGGAATAACCTCCTGCAGGAAAAAAAATGGCAATAATTAAGATGAAAGTCAACACAGGGAGATCCAATTTCAAGAGTAGGGAACAAGAAAAACCTGTAAACAAATGACATCTGGTGAATCCGTGAATGTAGTTGAATAAGTTCACCAACTGCTTCCATCCTCCTATGCATCTCCAGGTCTGCTCGGAACCAAACATTGTAGCTCAAAATCTTTAAGGAACCAAACACTGCTACTGAATTTGTATCCTCTGCCACAAATTTAAGAAGCTTTCAATCACATGCAATGAACATACATAACTGAAACCTTTTAATAAATTCCCATCTCCGTAGTACTATAACCGAGGCCCAAAAGGTACAATGTTCGACCAAATATACATAACAAGCAGTCAAATTTCATGATGGTAACACAAATGCTAAAAAGCAAAAAGCAGCAACTCAACAAAACCAATGCTTATACATAACCTCATCAATCCATCATTATGGTTTCAGACAACATAAATAAACTCACAAAGCAAAAGGCCAGTAAATCGAAATAAATAAATATAATTAAATCAACTTGAACTACAAAAATCCCACTTACTTGTTAAAACAGAGACTCCCTTGTTTGATGCCCTAGCTCCTTGAAACACGTCCAATTTCACACTAGCCCCATCACTTTTATCTGCATATACTAAAACATTTAACAACAAAATCTAGAAGACTAACAAGCAAATAAGAACTAACCTTTATGAACAAACATAAAGAAAAGCTGGCTAGATGATTATTAAAGACAACACAACAAGCTTAACATGTGACTGACAACAGGCAATGGCATTCATTTTCACATTTTTCATCTCTAAATATATAAATATTTATCAGGAAGCACTTTATTAAGTAAAAATTGCTGAAATCTTTTTAATGCAATCCCATCTCCCTAGTAAAATGAAGGACAAAAAAGCATAATAAGCAACACACATGAACCTAACATATCAGAGCAATCAAACTGAACATTGTGAACAAAACCAGCAACACAATAAAATTATTACTTAACATAACCTCTCTAATCCACCACTATCAATGAAGACAACATAAATAAATAATAAAGCAAAAACCCTTAAAAAAGACTAACTAGAACCAAAAAATTCTCACTTACGACCCGCCCTTTAGAACTATGACTCCCTTGTTTGAAGCTTTAACCCTTGAAAATTGAAACCCACCCAATTTCTCACTATGGCCATCACCCCCATCTGCATGGATCGGCACCAATTCATTCCAGAAACAAAACTAAACAGACCCATCAAAACCCAAAGGACAAAGAACATTACAAGCAACTCACATTGAACCTCACATACACAATAAAGCAGTTAAACTAACCTTGTTAGAATGAAAATAGCAACAAAACTACAACCTCGGAAATTTCCATTATGAGTAGCACTGAATGGAAATAAAATCACAGAGCATAAACCTTTAAAAAGAAAGAAAGAAAAAACCTTGAGCCACAACCATGACATACCCTTTAAAACAATCACTCCCTTGTTTGATGCTTTAATCCCTTGGAATCCACCCAATCTCGTAGAAGCCCTATCACTTCCAAAAGGATTCACTTCTCTCTCTCTCCCACGATCCCAACCACCTCTCCACGGTGTGTTAGGAATGGAGAAGATCGAAGAAGACAAAGAAACTCTAAAATTAAGGATGAAGAAGATGGAGAAGGAAGAGATTTTTTTATAAAGAAACGCAAAAATATCTATTGGTGGGGCTTCCAATCAAATCATATCATTATAATCACATTACAAAATTATAGTTATAATTACAAATTAAAAGAAAAAAAAATATGTAATTATAATTTTATAAGAAACTCTTACAAAATAGATTACCAAATCACTGACAAACTTGCACCTCCCCAATCGCATTCATTCAGAGTACTCAGCTTCTGCAATTCTGGGCAATCACCAAATAACTGCACAGCTCATCTGGAAGCAGACAGCTAGGCAATTTAACTTTTCAGAATGGGTTTATTTTGGAGTTTCAGACTTTCAGTTAAGTTAGTACTGGACAAGAGAGAAAGAGAGAAGGTGATGAGGTAAACGGCTCATCATCATAGTTAAGGACAAGTGATCAGTCCTGTACTTGACAGCTAGGCAATTTAAATTTGCATTTTTTTATATAAAAAAAAACTTTACTTATTTCATAAATAAATCAAATCACTATAAATTAAATTCAAGAAAAGAATTAGATAATTATTTTATTTTTATATACAAATTATATTTTATATCTAATTATATATTTTAATAAAATTAAATATTTATACATAGTTGCTTATGACTAGAGATACTTTTACTTTGACCATAATTAATTTTTTTTCTTTTATAATAGCCGAGTGAATTTATTATTAAAGCTAGTGCCAGTAAGTTAATGGCAAACTAGAAATTAATTAAAAACATATAATCTCATATACAAAAGAAAAGCGCAGAACATAGATGATTGAGTTAAAAATTGCTTAAGCTAGAGAAAGAAAAACACTTTTAAGCTCATTATATACTTATTAGTCCATTTCAGCGTCCCATATATTTCATCTCTTAACTTTTAAGCTCCAGAAGATATCCCTACCTTGCCTGTGCAGTAAACTAGTGATCAATGGAATACCAGAAACCGAAATGCTTCCTTTCAGCTATGATACGATAATTTCTTACACCATTCTCTTGCACATGCATAGTCAAGGCAACTCTATCTCCTGGCCTGAGCTTTTTCTGAAGAACATAGAGCCCCCATTGACCACATATCCAAGGTTTTAGATACTTACCTTTCTTGCGTACAGAGATCTTCAGTCTCCACGGTTGGTCTAACATGTCAAATGCAACGAAATGAACTGAATTTTGACCAGCAGGCATAGGGAAAGCCCTCAAGCTCTCAGTCGGGAATTCCAATCGCTTATTATTCGTGTCACTTTCAGATAGCAATTTGGCCATCACCTCCATTTTTAGAGAGTGGCTGAGAAAAATGTATAATTAAGAAGGTATATGCGTTCTAAATGGTTAATTTGAAGATTTTTATTGGGATGGTGATATGGGAGATGGATAGATACAAGTCATTCATACTGATCAAATTATGGAAATTTATAAACCTCAGTCTGTGGCGTTGACATATTGTTATATCTAGAATTTGGATTGGGAACATGCACTGAAATTACTAATGATCTTTGGAAAACTTGGTGGTCAACAACGTGGAGGTTTTCTTTTCTTTTCTTTTCTTTTACTTAAAAGATTATTGTGGATTTCACTAGCATGTGAACTTCGGGCTGGGTACATGCATGACAATTTAGTAAACCTACAGAAAGAATAACTTTGTCCGAGTTGTTTGACCTCCTATGCAAGTAATATTCTAGAACCAGTTATTGGAAAGTAGATGACAGACAATGTTGTCTTAGTCTATAGGTCCACAGAGAAAAACAGAAGATAGTTTCATTAATATGGGTGGGAATCCGTCAAAATACATATTTAGAGAAGCTTTCAACTGTAGTTCACCGTGGAAAACAGGATACAAAACAGGCAAAATCACCTTTTTGTGCGCTTTGATTTTGGCAATCGATTGTTTTTCTTTTGAACTTCAAAGTTTGGTCGCTTGGCTTTAAAATCTACCGAAAGTAGGTCCATTGATCCATTTAATAAATACCCCTTGGAAAACAACCAAATTGCATTTTTTAGAAAATATGGTTTTTAATATTGCAATATTGTTTAGGCAGTTTCAAGTTGTTTTTTTTTTTGCTTCGTTTCTCTGCTTTTATGGACTTAATAGAGAAGCCAATTAATCATGTTTTGTTTTGTGATTTTTCTGTATATTTTTGGTTATTCTTTTCTCTCCTGTTTAGCCATGTTCTTATTGGCTAAATATGATGATTAATAAAATTCTCGTCTTTCATTAAAAAAAAAAACTATTGTGTTTGGCTACTGGTGCGATTTAGAGTTTATCCAATTGTATACAAAAAATTAATATATATATTAACTAATACTTGGTTAATTTATATGACATATTGACATGCTCCACAAAAATAAAGTGAAAAATACTTCAAGGAAATTATATTTGGAAATGGATGAAGAAGAAATTATTTGCTAGAAGATCAAGGTAATTAAAGCTGGGGCGAAGCAAAATATTAAGGAAGGGGGAACCCCTACTTAAATTTAAATGTCATTTGACCCCTTCTAATTTTCCTCTTTTTCAATTTTATAAGAATTTTAAGGAAATTCAATCCCAAACCACACAAGGAAGATTAAAACAGAAATGTTTCTAGATCATATGTAGTTCCACAAAGGCAACAGTTAATTTTCAAAGAATCAGTTATTTATATGATTTAAAATCATTATATTAATTTTAGAACGTTTATATTTAAAATTTGTGTATTTAAAGTTGTATTTTTATTAATTTATAATCTTTATTAGAGTTTAAAAATTTCTATTTATTATTATTAATTGTCGTTATATAATATCTAACTAAATTTGTTTTAGGAAAAAAAATATGAAAAGAACTAAATACATGTATCTTAAGTTGTTGTCTTTTATATATTTAAGAAGATTATTGAAAAAATAGAGTATATATATTAAAGGACTTCAAATTTCACATTGAAAAGATATTATGTTATCTTTTTAAGTTGAAGTATTTAAACCAAAAAGCTTTTTATACCACATTGAAAAAACTTAATTTTTTTTCTTGTGAACATAGAGTATATATACAAAAAGATTTCAAATCTCACATTGAAAAAATAACTTTTTTTCTTGGGAACATAGAGAATATATACTAAAGAGTTTCAAATCACACATTGAAAAAATAAAATATTTTTCTAGTATTTATATAGTGAACTTTAAAAAGTGTTAATAACCAACTAAAAAACATATGAAAAAAAAGGGGTATAAAAGAAAAACCACATTTGAAAAAAAAAACATTGAATCTCATCTGGGTTTGCCCGGGTCATGGGTAAACCAGCCTGGTTGACTGGGTTTTACCGGGTTGTTGCACTAACCGATCTTTTATTTTATTCGAATTAGTCTAACCACCGGGTTACCCAGATTTTGAATTAACTTGCTAATCTAGTTAGGTCGGTCTGGATTTAATAAGAGCGGTGAAAACCCCACCATTATATGAAAGAAAAAAACACTTCTCCAAGAATATCCGATGGTCTCTTACAGTATCAACAAGACAACAACTGAATGTTATTTGTTGAGGATAATGTAATGTCAAATAAGTAAAAGTCTAACAAAAGTCTGGTTCCGTTTCTAACACGTGATTAACCAATATTAGTCATGAACCACAGCTAGCGCAGTATATTCGGTGCATGAAGAAATTGACGAACAACCTTCGACATACTAAAAAATAGAAAATGATGTGATTAATGAGAAACGAAGAAAATTATGTAACCATTAGTGGTCTAAATTCAGGCATCTAAATTAAATATCTAGAATTGATAGAATGGAAAACTGATGGTGCCCCGACATTCCAATATATATATATCTACATGTACAAGCTGATCTTATTTTAAAGGCTTGCATCCTATGGAACCAAGCATAGAGAAAAGCAACAGAATTGATCAGGAATATATAGATGTCATATTAATTAATATTTGGTTGATTTATATGACATATTTTGATCAACCAAAGACGAGACATGCTCTAAAAATAAAGTGAAAAATAAGGAAATTTATATTTGAGGATGGATGGATGTTGTAATCTAATTTTTGACTTTATATTTTTTTCTAAATATTTTCAACATACAAAAAAAAAATAAAAAAATATGTTCTTGAAGTATTTATATTATTTTCTGCATCGTTCCAAAAAGATTCAAATTTTAATTTTTTTTTTAATGTGTTCAACTTTTAACATGTTATTTTCAAAATCGTTGGTTTTTCTTATTGAGCCAATGTTTGATCTTGTTTTTTTTTAAAAATCAAAATACAAAATATTTGGACAAAAGGACCAAAATGAAAAGAAAAAAAACAAAGGACTAAGAGTGTGTTTGGTATTGTGGTAGCTATTGTGGTTGTGGTTTAAAAAAAGTTGTTTTTATAAAAAGTAGTTTTAGTTGTGGTTGGTTTGAAAAAATAGGTGTTTAGTTAAAACTGTGGTTGAAATTGAGGTTAAAGAAAAAATAGTGTAATGTGTTTGGTTAAAAATGCTTTTGAAATTGAGATTATAAAATAATTTTAAAAAATATATATTAATATTGATGGTTTTAAATTTAAATATTGTAAAATTAATTACTCCTATTATATCATGAAATAAATAATACTTTATATAAAATATTTTTTATTATTCCATTAAACTATTTATAATTCCATTACGTACAAAATTCATCCGATAAAAACTACAGTTTGCATAATTATTTGAGCGTGTAATAAAATTAGATAAAGTATTATCAGGTATAAAATTGATATTACAGTGCGAGTGAATTTAATTCATTCTATACTAGTTTTTCAAGAAAAAAATATTTTTCACATCACAGTATGAGTGTAACTAGTTTTTTGTTTTAAAAAAAACTGTTAAAAAATTTAACACACTAAAAAAAAAAAAAAAAACTGTTCATGTAATTGCACTGTTCACTGAACAGTGCAATTGCATGAACAGTTTCTAAAAAGCATGAATTCTCTGCTTCTTAACAATTGAGTTACAGCCGCAAATAAAATGATGGGACCCACGTTTTTTCACAGTTTACAATTCGTAACCAAACGGATAATTACTGCGTTTTTTAAGAAACGCGAACGTGAACGCGTAGACAAACGGACTATAAATTGAATTTAGATTGTTTGTTAGACCAAGCAATTGGAGAAGAAAATAAATTTTTGACCTATAAAAAAAATAATTATCTCACACAATAAAATAAAAAAGGGAGATCAACCATTAAAAAAAAAAACAACAAAACAAAAAAAAAACACCAAAAATCTCACATATTAAAGCCTCAAGATGTGTTTGTTCTTAACATTTTTTGAAGATTGAACAAGTATTTGTATATATTAAATTAAACAAAAATTATTAATTAAAAAACAATAAAAAAAACTTTTAATTATAAATTACACCTCTTATCAATATTCCGAACAAGTACCTGCATATATTGGTTTTCTTTGATTTTCCGGTAGTGTGTATTAAGTGGGGTTCAATACTCAGAACAACTTATCAATATTCAAATCGCTGTATCATTTAGTTAATTGCAGCGTGCTTAGGAAGGTTATTAATTAATATATAGTAAGGATACGATCCGTACATTACAATTTTCCAAGTTCAATTAAAGAAAACAAAATTCTCTGCCATTGTGAACGTTATCAGGTAACAAAGCCTCGAATACGGACCCTCAGAAGCTGTAAGTACTTCATTTGATTCCATAATGCTAACAGACGTTGAGGGGGGCAGGTCTGCTATCAATTTCATACTTGAAACCAAAAATCATGACTCAAATTGTCTAATACCTGCATTAATTAATTAATTAATTAATTGTAGTTCAATAATGGGACAACTTACCAATATTCAAAATCCAATTTCAATATCAATCCATAGGAGCATGCTTTGGAAGAGTATTAATTAATGGTAAGGCTTAATTGTATCACTCACTCTCACCAATGTTTAGTAATTAATTCAACACTTAATCGTACTAAAATCCTCTTGAGAGAAACTCCTCTAGGCCAAGAAATTAAAACCCTGTTTGTTTGCTGGAAAATAGTTTTTTTTGGAAAGTAAATTCCGGGAAAGTGAATTATTTTCCGATGTTTGGTAGTGTGATGGAAAATAAATTGTAAAACACTTTCCAGTGTTTGGTTATGTCATGGAAAATGAGCTGGAAAATAATTTATTAATGTTTTATTTTTTCAAGTTTATTAAAATAATAAGGGACAAATCTTACAAATTAAAAAGTTGAATGAGAATGAAATTGAAAAAAAAATATAATTTCATAAATTATCTCAAATAAAATAAATAATAATCAAAATAATAAAGATCAAATCTAAAAAATAAAAAAATTAAAAGATGAAGAAATTAAAATAATAATAATTAACATTTTATAAATTATTTCAAATAAAATAAGTAACAATCAAAAGAATAAGGACCAAATTTGATAGATAAAAAATTTCAATTAAAAAATGATAAGAAAAAAACAAATAACAATTATAAAAATAAGGACCAAAATTAATATAAAAATTAAATTTCAAGGGATGAAATTGAAAAAAAAATATCCAAAACAAAATATATATAGCAATCAAAATTTTAAGGATCAAATTTGATATAATCAGCAAATAATATGATATTTATAAATTTTTCACAACTTCCAAAAATTGTTTTCTGCTCAAAATAAAAGGAAAATAATTTCTGAAAACTAAGTTAAATTTTTTTTTGACTGGAAAGTATTTTTTATTAATCAATTTTTTAATAACAAATAAACATAAAAAAATTTAAAAAATAATTTTTCAAAAACCAATTTTTTAAAAAAAAACACAGCCAAGTGAAACTCGGAATAGAAGGAAAACCAAGAGGCTAGAACAGAAAAAGGACGGCAATATTAGTCCCACGGCTGAGAAAACCAAAAGGACCACACTGTAAAGGAACCTTCCAAGAAAACTAAATGGTCCCCTCTACTTTTTCGGTTTTTCCAGTTTATATTATTATATCTTGCAGACATGTACTGGTGCTTCTTTTAAGATATTGTTTAATGCATTTGATATATAATTAATTGATAAAATCAGACTATGTTTTTTTAAATTTTTTTGTGCTTCAAATTAATTATTAATTTTAGTGTTCTTGAAAAAACATGAAAAATACTATTTTAATATATTTTTAAATAAAAAAAACTTTTATCACACTTTTAAAAGCTGCAAAATGAGTTTTATTAAATATTAAACAATCATGTTTCATTAGTACAAATATTAATTAATCAAGTTCTATTAATGTAATAAGACAATCTTTTGGGGCCAACCATCATCAAAAGCGGCGGAAACATTCCCGGCATAAAAAAATGCACTATTAGATTTCAATGATGCCCCTCTCCAACTACCCTCACTTTCCGTACATAAAAATTCTCGCTTCGGAGTTAGGCTAGGATGGTGTTTAGTATTATTACAGGTGGGATTTTTATTTTTATTTTTATATCAGCTAATTAAAATAATTTAAAATAGAACATTAAAATTTTTTTAAAAAATAACAGTCACGCAGGAAGAAAAAGAAACGAAGAAGAAGCATCTCCTGGCTCTTTGAGGCATGCAACAGGAGCAGCCAGGTTACCATCGTCGTTCACCACTAGATTTATGAAGATTTTCAAGAACTAAACCACATGTGAACGTGCAACGGTGAACATAATCGAGCAAAGTAAATCGAAGTCAATAATGTCAGGCCAGCCGACCACTTCCACGAGAAATTACAAAAGACGACATGATCTTTTTTCCAAGTCAAGTCCAGATTCGAGACACGCTGGCAGCTTGCGTTACAAGCAACTACGGATAATGGATCACGTAAACAAAGTGGACGACTTATATACAAATATATTACACTTTCACTTACTACAAACACGACCGAGAAGGCTTTCTACAAGGAATAATCTATCAAGGGACTCAATTATGATTTTGAAAAATATTAAAATGAATAATTTACAAATTAATTACAGAAGGTTAGAACTAATTAATAGCACTGATATAAATAGTTCCTTGACTAGCGTTGACCATCCTAAACTTAATAGCTTTTTGTTCAGAAATCGTGTTCTCTTGTTATGATCAAGTTTTCCATCTTATCTACCTTTCGTTTCTTTTTTTTTTTTTAGTTCTAGAAAATAAAATAAAAACACTCATTTATAAAACGGATCTAAGAATATAGATAATTAAAAGGACTAATTAAATATTGACAAAGTACAGGACTTAATTTATAGTGAACTCCACATTTTTATTGTAAAAGTTCTTAAAGCAAATAATCAATCATGTCTGCAATTAACGTCCCTCTCAACTGGTAAAAAGAAGAAAGGAAAAGAAAAGTTCAATATTTATTCTTTGACCACAAAAATTTCTAACGTAGGCAGTAGGCTATGGAGGTGAATTGGATTTTGGAATCGGACTAGGAATATGCTATTCTTTGACCTCAAAACGTAGGCTATGGAGGTTCAATGCAGCTTTTTCTATATGTACTAGTTTAATTTCGGTTATTTTTACTCGTCATGTCTTATCCGAGAAAAGGGAGTCGCAGGTTTTGATTTCTAACTTAGTTGTGATCCGTTTTGTAAACTTGTTTTTCCTAGTTATCTACTTGCTTGTTATTCCTCTTTGCTATTGCATTATTGATTTTTGTAATGTATCCATATATTTGTGCCCTTTAATCACCACTTAAACTAGTTTTGATTAATTACAATAACTTAACTCTAGTTAAATTAACTAAAACTAAATCTAATCAGCTGTCAACAATAACTTTAACTAGTTAGAATGGGATTAACAAATGGTTTGGAAACATCACACTATATATGACCTGACACCCATCCTTATTTTCAACTCTCATTAATAGACATAAAGAAGCATACCACACTTATTTTCAAACTCATTTACACGTGAACAATACATCAACAAAAAGAACAATACATCAACAACGAATTACTTCACGCCGCCATGCATCTAAGATTCTTGGCCAACATTAGATAGTGGGGTTCATGGCTAATTAACCACAAATTTCTTAACTTCAATTATTAATGGACGACATTCATCAATATTGCTCATTGACCTCGTGGATATTCTTAAGTTCCCATCAAAAAATATTTTCATCACATCTTTGAAGGCTATGTTTGAGCTGACTAATCCCAGTAGCATGGCAACATGTAAATTTATAGAGATCGAAAGTTGGCTATGAAGTTGGCTATGAAGTTGGTCTGTTAATTAGGACAAACAAATTCCTGGAAGATACAGATTACCCATAAATATGACAAATTACCGGCAGGCTAAATATCATACTTACAGGCCCTTTCTTCTATAAATAAAAACGAGAAGTGAAGATGCAAGAATCATCCATTTTGGGATGCCTACAGTCTACAGAGGCAGTAGAACAAGCCTTACCAAGGATGTAAGAACTGGTAACAACTCCAACAGACACTATGCACATAGCACCTGCATATATATAGCAACAAGAACAGGATACCAAGGCAGAAAGACAACAATTCATAGGGACAATTGTTCTTACGACTAGCTAGGACTTACCTTCTTCAAGACAGTCAGACACATATTGCTTTTTAACCTATAGTATATTACTCTACCTGACTGAATTGCTTAACAGCCCCAAAAGATACTTTCTGCTTGCCTGTGACACAGCCTCAATCGTCAATTTATAGAACCATTACTGCTGATCAATTGAATACCAGAAACCGAAAAGCTTTCTCTCAGCTCTGATATAATATATTCTGTCGCCATTCTCTTGATCATCCAAAGTGAAGATAACTTTATCTCCTTTTTTGAGCCCTTTCTGATGAACATAGTCATCCCATTCGCCATTTAGCCAAGGTTTGGGAAACCTTCCTTCATTGCGAATGGAGACCTTAAATTTCCATGGTTTTTGCAGCCTGTCAAATGCCACAAATTCCATTGAGTTCTGACCGTCAGGCATGGGGAAGGCCCGGAGACTCCTAACTGGAAACTCGAGTCTCTTATTTGCTGTGTCGCTGTTGGATAGTACTTTGTTCATCGCCTCCATGTCTACTTAATCAAATGGGTTGAGCAAAATGTAAGAGATTAGCTAGTTGTGTATGCAATGGTGTGGAGAGAATTCAATTACAAAGTAGGGTTAGTGGTATAGAAATCAAGGCGGATGGTGATATATAAAGATTTGAGAACTAGATAATTAGAGAAGTCTTATTAATCATGGTGTGATGTCATTAAGATCGTGATCGAACGCTTACTTGTAAGTTTTTGTTAATCATCGCGCGACAATGGCCATCATCTAGATTGTGACAATGATGATGCATACAATAGAAGAATATTCAAAGGGTACTAGAGATATTTCCAATAATTTGACTAGGAAAACTGATCAGCATAATTTTGGTAATAATTACAGCTAAAAACCATGTTTAAAAAGTTGAGATTAGGTGGAGAAAAAAACGAGAAGATCTGACTCATTTCCGAACCACAATCAATAACCATTGGTCTTTGATACTTGGATTTAATTTTGTTGTAAACTGTGAAGATTAAAAATAAAATCACACTAACTCACTCCAATTCTTTTTAAGTTCACCGAGAAAGATCAGTACTTACAGGAACTACAGTACTTTTTGTGTGCGAGTAAGATTGGAACTTAAAACATAAAATATATATATATATATTGGATTCAAATTTGATCTTTAAATAGATGATGTAAAATGATTCTTAGAAACCATTAAACGTATAATCCGTTTTAGAAAAATATAATGAATTTTTATAGATCATATAACTACTGTCATGATCTGATATTAGTTCCAAGACATAAGAGGATTAGGGAAAGCAGCAGTAGGGATTTCAGATTCACACATATACCCTAGTTCTTGTAAATATAAAAGAAAAATAATCACTAATTACTATCGGATGCAACTGGAACCGATATATATTTGTTTACGAAGCCTGTTCATGTCTTTGTCAAGTTCATGTTAGATATATTATCTTCGTCTAGTAATCATGACAAGAACTTTAAAGACACAACTAACCTAAGGCATTTTCAAAAAGAAAAACCGAACAAAAGAAATTGGGGCCCTACGTGTCATTAACACTACCAGAAAATTGGATAACACCAATAGAATTACCGACGGAAATAATTCCGTCTCAAATTCTGTCGGAAGTAGCCGACAGAAAAATTCCATCGGCGATGCCGCCAGTATATACCGACGGAATAATTCCGTCGGTATATACCGGCGGCATCGCCGACAGCGTGAAATTTTTTTTGAAAATTGCAACGGCGGGATGACGTGGATTTTATTCAGATGAATTTATCGACGAAAGATACCGAGGGATTCAAACCCGGACAGCCAAGCAGGGACGTGTCGCTACCACTGGCAAAATCAACGACGAATTTACCGACGGAATATTCCGTCGGTGAATCCGTCGGTAAACTCCAGTATATACTGCCTTTGCCGACACTCTCTCTTCCTCTGTTTCTCCTTCTTCTTCCCCTTCTTCTTTCACATCCCACCTCTCACCTCCCAAACTGCAGCCAACCACCCATCTCAACTCTCCCTTCTTCTCAACACAAGCTAGCACTCAAGTTTCTTATACTTTTGTACGTGGTCACAACATCCATTAATTCTTGTGGATTTTATCATATTTTGTAGGTAAATTTATCATTTTTAGTTTTAACTTTTAAGTGTGAATTTTATTTTTTTTTAGTATATGTATTTTGTTAAAGAAACTTCTTGTATGAATGTTTAATATTGTAGTTGTTATAGTTTGTTTTAGAATATTTTATCAAATTATATTTTTTTGTAAATTGTTGAAATTTTGTTTGAATTACACCGAATTATATTATAGCTTGTTTAACGTCGAGAATGTTTTAATTGTTATCAATTCTACTGCGAAGTTGTGATTTCTGTAAATTTATATATGTATGAACGTTGATAGTTGATAATTGATAATGAATATTTAACATAAGTGTTTTTTTAGTTTGTTGGATAATTGATAGTGAATATTTAACATAAGAAACCAATTTTTTTTTATGTTTTATAAAGATTCAACAGAAGTCATGGATGATCGTTCATGGATGTATCGGGACTCACCCCAAGGATTGCAGATGATGGATTATTGTAATGGTGTTTAGGGTTTTATTAATTTCGCAACATCTATCCCGAGAAATTTTACTGATGACGGTATTAGGTGTCCATGTAGAAAATGTAAAAATTTAAAGTTTCTGCATCAAGATGTTGTAACGATGCATCTTCTAACCAAAGGGTTCATGCAAGACTACCTGTGTTGGTATTCACACGGAGAACTATTTGTTCCTAATGAGAGCATGGTTGAAAGGGTGGTCGGGTCAACTTCTAGTGCTAGCAACATGCATGAAGTTGGAAATAAGAACAGTAATCGTTACAGGAATATGGTTATGGATGCAATGAGAATGAGTGAAGGTAATGCCAGTGAATTTCCAAACATAGAAGAAGAACCTAATGCAGATGCAGCAAGGTTTTTTGATCTGTTGAAAGATTCTGACGAGCCATTATGGGATGGCTGCACGAACCACAGTAAATTATCGGCCGTAGCACAAGTGTTCACCCTCAAGTCAGATCACGGGTTGAGTGAGGCCGGTTATGACAAGATTATCGAATGGGCGAGAAGCATTTTACCTGAGGGGAACAAGCTGAAAGAGAACTTTTATGCTGCCAAGTCCATGATGAAACCCCTCAGTTTAGGATACCAGAAAATTGACATGTGCCCTAACTTCTGCATGTTATACTACCTTGAAAATGCTGAGCTGACCGAGTGCATGACATGTGAGCATTCCCGTTACGAACCCAGAACTAGAAGAGTAAAGACTCTTGTGGCATATAAAAAACTTAGATACTTCCCAATCACACCTAGACTGCAAAGGTTATTCATGTCACCAAGTACTGGTGAGCACATGACATGACACCAATCACATCATGCAGCTGATCACGGCGATGCATCATCTTCTACGGCAGTTTCACAACGCAGGAGCGGCGTGCCTTCACAGCGGGGTCAATTCACCCGCAAGTACCAGGCACAATGGAAGGATGACCTCTCAATGTAAGTTTGTTTAGGTTTTAGTTTTTTTTTAATACTTATAACATAATTTACGAACAAATAATTAATTTTTTATTATTTAATTTCAGGTTCACAAACATTGGGGCTGCCAGGACAATTACAATGGCGATGAAATCATCGATGGAGATTCCATTGTTTCAATGGAGTCAGGTCTCCAGACATCCTGAGTGGAGACCTAATATCGATGCCTGGTTTCGGCGATTTCAGGTAGGTGTTAGTTTTTAATTTTCAGTTTATTTTTAATAAATAATTTTTGTAATTTTATATCTTGTACTCTTTTTATTTTCAATGAATTATTTATATATACAGAATAAATTTGAGTGGGATAGCGCGGACAACAATGTTGTCAGGAGAGTATGGGAGAATCACGCGGCAACTAGGTAAAATCGAAAATAATATTTATTTTTGATTTATAATTTTATGTTCTAAATTCTAATTAGTTACTATGGATGTAGGTTGCATGATTTTTGGTACAACACTCAAAAAAAAGCGAAAAGATATGCGAGGAACAACGGTCTTGAAGGCTGGAATGAGGTGGCAGTTTGGCAGGAATTTAAACCGCTATTCATCTTGGGGGATATATGGGCGGCATATATTGAACATGTGATGTCTGAGCGGTTCTCACGATGCTCACAATCCGGAGCCGTCAATCGGAACCGGGAAATTCATGGTTCGGTGACCACGCACACCGGCGGCACCGTCCCGTTCAGCGCACATGCGAAGCGGATGGTAAGATTATTTTAAATGAAATATATCATTAATTAATTTGTTGTTGCTTATAAATATATTTCACTTGCAATCTTTTTTTTCCTTATAGGCTACGTCTCTTGGACGAGAGTTGAGTCCAATGAAGCTATTTGTAGAGACACATGTGCGAAGTCAAGACCGCCAAAAAAGGGTGCAGCAGTACGTGGACAATCGTGCTCAGCATTTTGTGGTATGTTCGATCAATCAAATCATTTTGTAAGTTATTATTTTCTTGAATTGAATATGATGATTTAAAAAAAAAAATTCAGGAGACCTATAATAGCCGGTTGAGAGAGAGATATAGGGACGATCCTTTGACCCAACCAGATTTCTATCCGGATTTGTGGATGGAGGTCAGATCGTCTGGTGGACCCGATAAAAATCGGGTCTACGGGCTCTCCAACACGACGGCTGATAAATTACGGTCGGCCCGTAGCGTCTCAACCGTTGGGAGCTCTCCATCAGTATCGAGCACCTAGTCAGAGGAGTTTTTAGCCTTGAAACAACAATATGAACGCCTCTCGACGGATTATGCTCAGCTCCATCAAATGGTCATGGAGATTAGATGAAAGATGGGTGATGATCCATGTGCTGCTTCTTTTTGGCCGTACGGTCCCGGCAACAACCAGCCTCCTCCTCCTCCAACTCCGCCGCTATTTTAATTAGTTTAATTTTGTTTTTTTAAAAAATTAAATTTGTAATGAATATTTCGATGAATATTATTTAACATTAATTTTACATTTTTAATGTCTAATGAAAATTTATTGGTTATAAGTTTTTTAATTGTTAATAAATAATTTTTTTAAAATATTTTAAATTTATACCGAAAGTATCGTAGTATCGTTTACAATATTTACGGTCATGGCACAATTGCCGACGGAATCACCGACGGACATAACCGACGAAATAGTTCCGTCGGTATTTCACAGAGAGTTAGAAAAAAATTATGGGCATGTGCCACCATTACCGACGGAATCACCGACCCAAGAAACTGAACAAAAGAAATTGGGGCCCTACGTGTCGGTAATCATATACTAATTAGATTTTCTAAGAATCTTATATAGATAGATTGCTGCTACTCAAACATAATTTATATGTTGATCGTGACAAGGATATACGTGCATATATATATATATATATATATATATATATATATATATATATATAGTGTATGTG
>Ga0325414_1000556_pt1 | contig 31164 bp, 9 predicted proteins | sample PopdelMetagenome_8_FD_206183 | JGI IMG/M metagenome (GOLD analysis project Ga0325414, IMG submission 206183) | Populus deltoides microbial communities from Bellville, Georgia, United States - Leaf-PdKOR-R3 | ecosystem: Host-associated > Plants > Phyllosphere > Phylloplane/Leaf | place: USA... | reverse complement strand
CACCGCTATCCACTTGAGATATTTATTTATTTATTTTATAACGAGAAGATGTTTATTATTCTAACATAAGTAAAATCATGCATTCAGCCAACGAGACAGCTCATTTGAGATACTTAAGAATATCTAAGCTCGGCAGCAATGCAAAAGCCGCGAGGCCCGCCACTTTCTCTGTTTTTTTTTTTTTAAAGAATCATTCCACTTACCGAGCTACCATCACCACTCCTTTGACCGATCAATCAAAACTCACCAAATAGCACGAGCCAATAGTTTCCAAACACCCGATTGGGCTGTCAACTTCTCCAATCACAGCCAATGACCACAGACCACCAAGTCAAGTCGGCTAGTCTTCGACCCGGCCTGTTTCTCTCTTACCACAAGATATAAAAACAACCATACGACTTGCGAGTTTGATTTTCACCATTTCTGCTAAAAAAAAAGGAACCTCAGTGACAAAATCGAGAGGGAGAGAGAGGCTAAACTCACATAAATGCATGACGAAGCTTGAATAATCATCACTGGTGGAGGAGGAACAACTGCCTACCATGGACAACACCACCGGCATCGCCATAGCTTCACCAAAACCAAACAAAAAGCGAGTTAAAGATGGCGGAGGACATGCAAAGAACGGCGAAGAGGAAGAGGAGTGTGACGTTGAGGCGTGGGATACACTGAGCAAGAGTTTCAAGCAGGTGCAGAGCGTACTGGATCACAACCGTGACTTGATTCGACAAGTGAACGCCAATCACCAGTCGAAGATTCCAGATAATCTTGTTAAAAACGTTTCATTAATTCGCGAGATTAATGGAAATATATCCAAGGTAATGTCGGTTTACTCCGATTTATCGGTCAATTTCTCCAATATTGTTCAGGAACGGCGTCGCGTCAAGAATAGAGGACAAAGCAATTTGGAGAACAATAGCAACGAGTCTTGAAATCAATCAGTTAAAGTAATCTCGATCATTTTTACTTGATCATGCTTAGTCAGTCAATTAATAATAATCTCTGATTCTGTTTTGAGTGTCTGTCGCGTGTGTCTGTTTGTGTTGTTTTGAGTCGTCGTTTATAAGTTAGTCAGTCTCCTGGTGGGTGATTGTGGTGGAGAGGGAGGTCTGGTGGTGATAATGATGGTTATGTATGCTTACACGGTGTTTGTTGTTATGTTTTATAAGGACGATGAATTGAAGGCTGGTTTTACTGCATTGTATCCCCGAACCCCGCAGACGTAATAAGGTATTTATGTTCTGTTTGCCTTTTATCTTTGCTTCCATGTGTTTTATTGATTCATTTGCTGTCGCGGATGGGTGGGAGAAATTTTGCAATCAGGCAGCTAGGTCTGTGATTTTGCTCCTTAAAAAGTTCTTATTTATGATACTGGCTAGAGGGTACAAAATGAAGTCGTGAATCGATGCAGCATTTTGTTGAAGCTGATTGTGTCGGTTGTAGGTAGAATATAATTTTGTAGATGCATTGATGAAGTCAAGTTTCATGTTTTTGAATTCTCAAATGATAACATGTACTGAATTTGGAACGTAGTGTCATTGTAGTATAAGAATCTGGAAAACAGAGAGGAAGTAACATGTTGCGGCATATTTTACCACCATGTCACAATTCTGCAACCTCCCTGCTCTTTAGAATGGTCATGGAAAGTGGTTGCTGCAGCTATTTGTGTGATTGTTTGGGCATCTTAAACAGGCCCTCTGTTGGAACTTGGGTGACTGCAAAAGACTATTCAGGCCTAAACTTGGTAGGATCGAGGTGAACTGCCAAATCTTTGACTCTGCTTTTGTTGGACAGTTGTTGCTGCAACCAGCACTGCTAGATATACTTTCTTTCCATATGATGACTTTGTGGATGATAATATGGATGTTGAACTTGGATTAGGGGAACTGTCAAATTATTAACTATGATTTAGATATTCATGCCAGTCTGTTGTATTAGGCCTGCGCTTTTAGATTCTTAAAACCTTTAAGGAGGTAGATTCTCAAAACCTTTTAGCCATCTTGACTGAAAAAAAGTACAGAATTTGTTGTGTGCATGGTTGGACTTTTGGCATGCCTTGGGAACTTGGATTGTTCTCACAGTATTGGCAGTCATTGTTAGAGGCTAGGTTTATGTTGTCTAACATATTTAAAAACTGATTCGTGTTAAGGCTAATCAATCCGCGGTTCCAAGTTTTGTGAGTGTATATTATCTGGGTTAATAGGCAGGAGCCCAGGGGGAATCTGAAGACATCCTTCAATTAGGACATGATAAAACCAAGCCATCAAGTAATGTTTCTCAAGAAGTATGGAAAAATACGCAAAACACAAATTCTGATTCCCCACAACCATATGCTTCGATTTGTGAGACTGCTGTCTTATGGTACAAGTTCTTAACAAACCTACTTTCCCTCTATCTAACAAATTCTCTGGCCATAGGATAGCTATGTTAGTACTCCAAAGAATGTCATTTTCCTTGTTGACATATATGGTGAGTTGTATATGTTATTTATGCATTTCGAATTCTGGAAATGGTTGATCTGTGGCAATAAATTCTAGATGAAATTTACAGTGGAAAGGGAAATGTATTTGTTGTTTTTTCTGTTGTTAGTGAAATAGACATGGTTGGAGGAGCAAGAGGAAGGAAATATGAATTGTTGACATGATACAGGTCATCAACAACTGGTTCTACAGGCAGATAGAGATGACGTTTTCAAGGTAGCACATGATGAAGATTGAGGGCATTGAGGGTTGAGGTTAAAGGGCCATAGTTCACATATTTCTTTCATTAAAAAAGGAGGAGGTTAATTATTTGATCATCCAGGTTGTGACAGAGATGAAAAAAATGATATGGTGGTTCTGGTACTGAGGTGATGGTAACGGATAAAGAATTTTTCATTCATCAAAGATCCTTTTCAAGCTTGCTATTACCTTGAGATATCTAGATTTGAGATGGGTTCTTTCAACTGATAAAGCTATAAAGGCAACAAAATCAGGCAAGTTCGTATGATAAATAAGACAGAAAAGGTCTGGTCCTTCAAACTATATCGTGTCTTTGCCCTGATCTCTAGTGCTTCTAGTTTCTTAGAACATTAATCTCTGCTATCAATGTAACATGAACCACTTTGAGCAGTTTTCGGAGTCTGTTAATACTGCGGAAACGATGAACTTTTTGCTGGTCACACCGCAGGCTAATATAATTCCCTCTTTGTTTTCTCTCAGTATTGTCTGAATCAGTAGTTAAATTATTCTTCTTTGTTAAATAATCCGTTCGCTCAGTTGTTTTTTATGCTAAAGAACTCTAGGAAGGTAAATCCGTATTAAGATGTGGATTAATGGCATGAATTTGGTTTAGTGGACAGTTCAACATGGGCAAAAGAAAGGAAGAGGAAATGGATTTAACTTCTGACTGCCAAAAATATTAAAATTGTTAGCGGGGCAACTGTCTTGTGCGGCTTTGATTTTTTCTGGTTAGGTTCAAACAGAGCTGCCCACATGGAAGATGCCAATCCCCTAATTTTTATTTTTTTTTGGTTCAAGCTATATTGGTTGCAACAGTCCAAGTTCACGTACCTAGATTCTTGATCTGTATTAGGCCGTAGGTGACATCAATTTTTTTTTAACTTAAAAAAAATGTAAAGGTATTAGAAAATAAAAAATTCAAAATATACATAATATTGAGATGGTGGTATATTTAATGAATTTTTTTTTTAAAAAAAATATTAAGATGATAATATATTGGCTCAACTCGGGTTAGCTATGATTAACCCGTAAAATTCATGATATAGGGTAGAAGAATGTAATAATCTTATGGAATTCAAATTGAAACAAAATTCTGATTAACTAAACATTAAAGGCTAAAATAAACAATTCAATTAAAAAAGGGACAATAAAGCTATATTTAAGCAAACAAAAATATCATAAAGTAAGTATATCATGCTTATATTTAAACAATTAGTTTAATTTAATTCAAAACCAAAATTTTTTTTTAAAAAATAAATTTAACAAAGAACAATACATGAAAAAACCTGAGATAACTTGTGTCATTTTTAATTAGTGAAAAATTCTACAAAAAAATTAAAAAATAACAGAGTTAAATCTCCAATTAAAATTAAATATTGAATAATAAAATTAAAAAAGCATGAATTAAAATAAATAAATAAACTCAAGTGAATCTTCTAAATATGGGTTAATCTTCTAAATTCACAATTTGATAAATCATAGACTTGAGCTCAATTAAGAAGCATCATTCAATGTTAAAGGATAAAATTTTAAAAAAATTAATTTAAAAATATTGCAAGGTAAAAAAAAAAAATAGGATGTAATCATAAATAAAATAAATTTTAAAATAATCTCAAATAAAATAAATAATAATATGAAAGTTGACATATTAAATAATTAAAATAAAAACAAATTTTATTTCTATAAAATAATTTAAATAAAAAAATATCTATTAAAATAAAACAAAATCCCAAAAACAAAAACAAATTAGAAGTTGTGCACGTAAATTAAGAAGAGAGAGATGTGACGAATTAGAAAACATCAAGGAACGATGTTTTTCACTTTCATAAATCATCTTCTATATTTTGATAAATCATCACATGTGCCGCTTAAACACGAAAAGAAGATTTATTTGCTTGCTGGCATATCTAACGCATGCACCAACAACTCTTCTTTGCTTTTTGGTGCGTTACACGGACTAAAATCAAGTGCAAGGTTTACGTTGCTGCAATTTGAATTTTAGATTTTTAAATCCTGCAAACAGGTTAATTACCTTTTACTTGAGTGATCTTCGCATAAATCTTTTTTTCTGATTAGGTAAATAAATATATAAACTTAACTAACCAAAATCTTCTGCACTTGATGCATCAAAATAATTATGAGCCAAATAACAATCCATCACTGGTAATCTTTGAGTTGCATTTGGTACATTGTCGGCACCGGAAAGCATTTTATAGCGGCCATTTAAAACAAATTTAAAAACTCCGTGCACACCGATTCACCTTAAGCGGCCTTCTTTCTACATGAGGTGAAAATAACTCCCACTATCACCAAATTATGTGGGTTCCCGGGGCAAGGGTGGTGAACACTTATAGAGGGAGTTCACCGCTGTCTGCAATCACGACCTTGCTCTTGGGGGTGCCATTTTGCCTGCCTTCAGCTTCCATCTTGTAAACCACATCCATTCCAGACATGACCTTACCAAACACAACATGTCTGCCATCCAACCTGTACACAGTTTGAATACTCAGTTTACAATTCAGTACCAGATTAGAGCAGCGTTGCAGGTGCATCTCACACCAATTTTTTTTTTTTAAAAAAAAAAACATGTAATTACCAGCTAGTTGTCACGGTTGTGATGAAGAATTGTGAACCATTTGTATCAGGACCAGCATTTGCCATTGATAAAGTCCCTGTACACAAGTAGATCATGTTCATCATACTTGCAACCACGAGATTGTTATTGAAAACTACAGAACATATCACCTACCAGGTCCAGTGTGCTTCAACTTGAAATTCTCATCAGCAAAGTTCTCCCCATAAATTGATTCCCCCCCTCTTCCATCACCAAGTGTAAAATCACCTCCTTGGATCATAAAGCTGGGAATAATCCTGTGGAATACATTCCCCTTGTAGTGAAGAGGTTTCCCGTCCTTTCCAATACCCTTTTCCCCTGCAATAAAAAATAATTGTATGGTATGAAATCAGCTTTTATATGTTCCTTGTATGTTGCCAAGATCATGGGGTCATTCTATGAAAAAGAAACTACAGCCAAATACATTATTCTATTTCTAAGAAACGGTCCAGCGAAAAAAAAAATGGCACTTTAATTGTTCTCTGTAGGGCTTTCAAGAATATTACAACTTTCCATGTCAGCAGTTAGATAGATATTCATGAACAATTAGACAATCAACACTCAGAGATGACAATGCCAGAGATGTTATATGTTCAGTAAAAAAACAAAGTCCAGTTACTTCTGAAACGGATTAATCATGATGCAGATAGGAAATGATTAATCATTAGAAAAATGTTGATAAAAATAGACGATTAGTTTAGCAGCTTACCGGTGCACAGTGCCCGGAAATTTTCTGCAAATTGGAAATATTAACTACTTAATAACATTCCGAATCAAGTAAAAAAAACAAGCAAGAAACCAAATTCAACAGACGTAAAATTATACCTGCGGTTTTTGGAACTGTCTTGCCAAATAGTCCCATGGTAATGCGACCTATGAATAGATGTGTTACTTCTAAAACAAATTTAGAGAACAAACCAACGCAAAACATATAACTGAAAAAGCTCAACAGTTATTATAACTCTAATAATAAATATGGCCAACTATATTGTCCTTATCTCAGAGATATCAAACATCATCTTGAAAGCCAGAAACTCCATCAAGCATAAACAGAGAAATAGACCAGTTTTCTTTAAAGCACAGGCACCTAGCAACTTCATCACGGAATTTTTAGTAAAGTTACAAAGAGAGTGCAGCTAATTTCAAACTGGAAGCGGATACGACAAAACTTGTAAAAGGAATAAATTATACAAACTAAACTTCCAAGTTATTTTTCTAATTATTTATACAAACTGAAGGCTCGGGATGGATTTAGGGTTCTTTGTGCGATCCAGTTTTTAGGGGGAATTTTTCCATGCTATAAAATCACCCATAAAACGACCACAACTTCAAATCACAGATGTAAAGATTTTCATTCAGCAAAATAACTATTATTACAACATAGAGCTCCTAGAAAATTGATTTTGTGTCATCGAATTACAATATACAATGTGAAATCATAGTTTTAAATTCACAAGAGAGAGAGAGAGATGAAACCGGCACAAATTGTATTTTCAATATAATTCACAAAAAAAAAACATACCAGCTGGCTTTCCATCAATCTCAACATCAAAGTAAACTTTATGGGTAATCTCCTTTAAATCTTCTTTCGATTTCTTCGCCTGAAAATAAAAGGCAACTCAGATTTTTAGCTTTATATCCACAATATTCCACCGATCGTTGCCAAAGATTCATTTGCCAATCAGCAACCAAAATAGAGAAATGCAATATCATAAAAAAAAATCTCTTAATTTTTTTACAGAATCAACGGAGCATCGTAGCTGACAGATCCAGATAAATTAATCAAACAAGTGATCTTACAATAAAATAGGTATAGATTAGAATACCTGGGTGACTGCTAGGGTTCCAAAAAGGACTAAAGTCCACAGCAGAGTAACAGCCAACAATCCCGATCTTGCCATCTCCGCTTCTGAGGGGTTTTGCTGACGAGAAACTACAGGGAGGATTTTTATTTTTTATATTATACAGGAAGGAAGTAGCAGCTGGAACGATTGTCAAATGGGATTGTACCGCGTGGCTAGTGGGATATTTTCTTACAATTACAAATTACAAATAAAAATAAAAAATCATTGGTGTTTTGATTAAGATTGTGCACAGTGTAACATAGAGTAAAATAACTGATGTTTCTCTTAAAAACACTAAATAATTAAACAAATATTTAGGATTAATTTTGTATTTTCATATATTTAATGCATTTTATAATTATTCTTATGTTCTTGAAAGGAAAAAAAAACACAACTAATGTTTGGTGGACTATTTCAAAATTTCTTTTTTTTTTTACAATGTAATTACCTCACAGTTCCTGGATTTTTTTTTTTTTTTGCCAAAGATAAAGGGATATTTTTGGTTTTTTAACCTTGTTTTTTTTTTTTGCAATTGTCGTGTTGGGTCAATGGTGTTATGATATTTTTATAAATCATAAAAAAAAAAAGTGATTGGCACGTGCCAACAGGTGGGGAGGCGCTAGCGCCCTTCAACAAGGTGTGTGACGCCTCCTGGTAGCCGTTGGTTGCCTTTAAGGACGGCGTTCGAAGCGGCGCGCCACTCCTTATACGGTGGGCTGACATGTATCAGCTGTAAGGGCACAATGGAGCTCCAACAACAATTTTTCTTCTCCCTCTATTTTCTCTCTCCTTCACCTCAAAAGATGTGTTGTCCTTACAAAACTACAAAACGGTCCTTAATCTTTTAAGTGTATTGAATTTGATTTAGTTTTTTTTTAATTCTATCCATTAACATTTGATTTTTTTTTAATTATATTTATTCCTCATTCTTTTGAATTCTATTTATTTTGCTATTGGATTTTATTTTTTTGATTTCATCCCTAATCATTTGATTTTAATTCTATTTTTTGTTTGTTGAATTTGATCATCATTCTTATCATTGCAATTCTTTGAGTTCTCTTCTCTTCTTGATTGCTTTTTTGGCAATTTCATCACTCATTTTTTAATTTTATTGAATTTTCATATCATATTTGGTGCTTGCTTTTTTTTATCATGCTTTTAAAATCTAACTTGGAATCAACCCTTGTCATGTTTCAGGTCATGGGTTGGGTTGAATGATGGGGTTACCGGGGTCGATCAAAATTTTTTATTGTGCAGGAAGTAAAAATAACATTATTTTGATAAAAAATATAATGGTAAAAGAAAAATCAATGGGAATTAATACTATTTTCCCCTAGCTAATCGCTTGATTTTTTATTCAACTAAAAAGTAAAAATTGTATTATTTCAATAAAAAAAATATGGAGAAAAAAAATTCAATTATGATCCTCTTTTTTTATTGATCTTTCTTTGTTTTGGATTTTTTTTTCATCCATTTCCATTTGATCTTGTTTTGTTTATATATTAAATATGGTACTCATTCTCTTGATTGTTGTTTTTTTTCCTTTTCTTTGTTTTTTTTTCTTTCAATTTTGTCACTCAACATTTTATTTCACTTCTTTTTTTTTCTAGATTTAGTCCTTATTTTTTTAATTGCTCTTTTTTAATCCTTTTCTTAATTTTTTTTCTTTCAATTTTATCATTCGATATTCTATTTCCTTTGTTTTTTTAATCCAATCTTGGTTCTTTCTTTTTTTATAACTTTTTCTTATTTTATGTATCGATTAAGTCCCTTATTATTTTCTTTCATTAGTTTTTATACTAGGTTTGGTCATCATTATTTTGATTACTATTTATTTTCTTTTTAATTTTTTTGATGGTTAAGAAATTTGTCCAAGATTTTTTTTGGTATTCTATATAGTCATCTCAATTTCATGGTTAGAGTTGTTGGTTTCGAAAATTAGCTTAGTCTAACTTCGGTCCTTTTGTTTTATTTCATCATTTCACATTGGGTTAATAGGCCTTGAACTTTTTATTTTTTTTCCCTTTCCTTCTTATGGGGTTATTCTGGATCACTGGTTAGTCAAGTTAACCTGAATTCACTCATATTATCACAATTTAAATATCTTTTTTATGTTAGAAAAAAATGACTCGCCCCGCAACATGGCGCAGGCATAAAATCTAGTTTAAAAGCTATTCATCCTAGTCAAAAAACTTGCAGCATTTAAGCTATTGTTTTATTATTTGTCCTTTGATACTGTGGGTTGAGCATACATTCATTAGTGTATTCATGTGGGTTCAGTTCTCTCTTTGAAGGCTCCGGGAATGATCTTGTATTCTTAGTGTTAGACTCTACCTGAGGTGTCAACTGGTTAAAGGCCTGGTCAAATCTCACTTGAATAATTGAATTTGATTGAGTCGCGGATGAACTTATTGGATTATGGCTTAAATCTTCAAGTTATCTCAACTTGACCGAGTCAAGTGTTAAAAAATAGTTTGAAAAGAAACTTGGCCCAAGTTAGGCTCTAATCGAAAAATTACTAGATCAACTAGTCAAATTGAGTTGAGTTAAGTTTAATAATGTTTGTGTGTTTAATGACGCAAAAATTTCCAAGATTTAGGATATGAGAAGTAAAAAACACATTATTTATGTTTTAAATATGATCCATGTATTCTATTTAACAATCAACACCTAGACATAAATATATAATGAATGAAATAAATATCATGTTATCTATATATGATGAAACTTTTGTTGATAGGATCAACAATTATTTCTTTTTTCTCTTCATTCAAGTTTAATTACTACTATTTATCTCTCTTTCAATTTGATATTTTTATAATAAATGTCGATAAAACGTTAGTCTAGATAATAAATATCATGCTTCTTGTTGAAATAATTACATAAGAAATAAAAATAAAATCATAATACTTAATTTATTTTATTTTAACACAATCATTTATCAGTCATATTATCCCAATAGTCAACATTATGTATTTAAAATATATGATTATAAATAATTAGAAAAACATTGAACTAAAGTCTAACTAAGCTAAATATTCATGCCTTTTTAACTAATAATACTTATTTATGTGTCAAAATATTTGGTTAAGATTTTTATAAATAGAAAAAAAATCTTAAAAATAAAATGGGTCTAGCGAACATGTCAGACCCAATGAACTTGGACTTGGTAGTTAGCCAAGTCCAAGATATCGTGGGTCGACAAACAAGCCAGATCTAAGGTAACGTGGGCCTAACAAACATGTCAGACCCACAGAACTTGGACTTAGGAGCCAATCAAACCCAAGGTAGCGTGAGTCTGACAAACATATCAGGCCTAAAGAACTTGGACTTGGCAGCTAACCAAGCCCAAGATAATGTGGGTCATGCAAACATGCTAGACCCAAAGCACTTGGAATTGATAGTCAGTCAAGCCCAAGGTACTGTAGGTCTAGAAAACATGTCAGATCTAAAGAACTTGAGCTTGGCGATCAGCCAAGCCTAAGGTAGCATGAGTTTGAAAAACATTCAAGATCCAAGGAATTTGGGCTTGGCAATCAGCCAAGCCCAAGGTAATATGGGTCTGGCAAACATATCAGATCAAAATCATTTGAATCCAACCATTACCAAGTTCTACAACTATATGTTTGATCCTAGACGATCCCTTAAAATAAAAATATTGAAGACAAGATAAACTATAATGCATTTCCATCTAGAATAATCGTTCATTTTGATGTAATGATTTACATATGCTCATAGGTTATACAAGGTCTCTTAAAGGACCTACCATATTTATTGTCTCATTAACGATATGTAAGGGATATTTGTCTCTCATCAATGCCGCTGAAAGCAGAAGACTTTCTAGTCTTTTCCTTATCTGAAAACGATAAGGTTCTAAGGTATAAATACCCTCTGAACCATCCAGGTAAATGTTCTGAACTTCTTATCTCTTAAGGTAAACTTATATAGATTTCAAAGCATTAACCCACTTAAAACTCAATAACAAATATATTTATTTCTTGAATTTAAGGCTCTTTTAAATCATTTATTGCCTTAAGACAATGATTATATTTTCCATAAATATACTGTCTTTATCATCGAAGGACTTTTAAATCCCCCCGATTGGAACTACTTTTGCTAGTACTCAAGCTTTTACCAAAAGTTTGGAATTTTTTAGACTAAAAAGAAGAAATTCAAGTACTTGAATAGATTGATTAACTATTATCTCAAATACTAAATAACATATTATTTACATATATTGGATTTTGGGACATCATCAGTGATGTTGTCTATGAGAACTACTTACAAAAAGTCATAAATAAGTTTATTGTTTTACTATTTTTTTTTCTTAATTATCATTATCAATGACAGATAATCAGAACACTCATAGAAAAGGACAAGTTACTAAACTCCTTGCCACATCAAAAACTCCAACCCCTGCATAACCAATCCTTCAATAACTTATGGAACAAATACAACTCATCACTCAAACAGTGCTGGGAAATCAACAAGCAAGAGAAAATCCACCTCAGCAAGTTGTTACATCTCTCCACTCACTTACATGACAGCAGGCTCCACTTAGTGTTTGTAGGTAATTACAATATCAAGAAAAATATAGATAAAATGATTCATTAGAGGGTTTTCAACCTCAAGGGTCATCAAGCCATTCTAAAAAGCATGCACGCCCTTATGACACTCAGGCGTAAAATGGTTTTTTAAGGCGTTTATTTCAGTAACATGAAAAAAAAATTGTTCGTCTATCACCCCATCCTATACCAGAGACTTCAAGTTCCCCTGAACTCGATAGGCATAAAAGTGGCAAACATATGAAAAAAGGACTCATCTAGGAGGATGTCTACACTACTCATCAAATCAGAGATTCTTCTATATCCAAACATGTGTTAAATACCAGCATACTCAGAGACTACATCACCACCAAAATGACTCTGTATAACTATGATGGCTTGTAGATCTTAGGGAACATATACAAAATATGCGCAGCAATCTAGAGCTAGTCGTTCAGGACAACCATGTCATGTACAAGATCCTTCATACGATCTTTAAAGGTTCAGTAAGAGTATAGTACAACAATCTAGAATCAGGTTTAGTCGCCAACTTCAGTGATCTCTGTGCCAAATTAGTGGCACATTTTAGTACAAGTATTCCAGCCAAAAAGAGTTCAACTGAACTATTTAAAATTACCCAAATAGAGGATGGGTCTACAAAGGCATACCTCAAGAGATTTAATGAGAAAATGCTTTAGGTTAAAGACTTAATCAAACCAGTAGCTTCAGAAGCCCTTATCAGTAGGGTGAGGGGAAAAAAACCTTGTGGAGGGCGGTGTAAACCCTACCGAATATAAGGTTACTAAAGTGTAGCACACTATGGAAAGTCACATTCAGGTAGAGGAGGAAAGTACGTTGCGTTATAGTCCTCCCTGTTTTAATAAGGATAAATAGCCAGAAAGGTCCCCTAAACGAGGTCACTCGTCCAAGCAAGACTGCTCTCCTAAAAGAGACAACAATCCCAAAAGGAATTAGAAGAAATCACATAGAGAATGTCTGGGTTATCATGAAGCACATGCTTCTCTATTGAACACTTTCTTTACCAAAGTTTTTACAGTCATCTAAGGCAAAGAGTTTGTCTAATATCATTCACTCATGAAGTCTCCTCCAAGTACACACATCTAAAAAGCACTATATTTTTTCATAAAGATAAAGGACATGAAACTGAGGATTGTTATGTCTTTAAGAAGGAAATTAAAATTCTGATAGCTAAAGGTTACCTTCGTTAGTTTCTAAAGAAGGATTTTCACCCTGAACAAAACATATAAGAGCCTGGTTAATCTGTTACAGTTTTACCTGAGATCAATGTAATCTTAAGGGGAACTTGTATAAGGGAGATTCTAACAATGGAAAAATGAAGTATGGAAACAAGTTCTCACCACAACTAGATTGATGGTTTAATAACATAAGCCAATAGTCTTTACTCCTGAAGATAGAAAAGGAGTGACTTTTCCATATGAGGATGCTCTTATCATTTTCATTGTTATCTTTAATCATAGAGTACATCGGGTACTAGTAAATGATAGCAGTGTAGTTAACATCCACTCTACGAAAGTTATAATCTAAATGGAAATTCCATCTTCAAAACTAACGCCGGTAAAAACTCTTCTCATTGGTATAAAGAGTTCAAGTACGCCAATGAAGGGTGCCTTAAAGTTACTAGTTGTAATGGGCACCCCTCTGAAATGTGATTAAAATGGCATTGGCTTATAATTTCATTTTAGAAAGACCTCTTTTATATCAAATCAATGTCATCATTAGTACCCGATACTTGGCATTGAAGTTCCCAACTTAAAAATGAGTAGCAACATTATGGGGATATCAATCAACCTCAAGAAAATATGTCACTGCTTGTTTGAAGGACAAGAAAATGTTGATATTGGACCAATAAGGGTCCTTGAATGAAAGAGTAAAAATCAGAACTAAGGTTACTGAGAGATTGAAAAATGTTTGTTTAGGAGGAGATGAAAAAATTGTCAAGAAAGTGAGATCCACCCTAACACCTAAATAATAGAAATCATTGATAGAGATCATGCATATCCAAAAGTTGAATTTCATAATAGATGCCTCAAAGATGTCAGGCATCAATCTAAAGATAGCTACCCACCAGTAAGAGTGCACTCAATTGCACATCCAGTCTGTTAGAAAAAGAAAAAATTTAGGGAAGAAAGATAGAAGACTATAACTCAAGAAATAGATAAACTTTTAGCCACTGGTTTTATCAGGGAAGTGTTGTACCCAACCGACCTAGTTTCAAAATATTTGGTTAAGATTTTTATAAATATAAAAAAAATCTTGAAAAATAAAATGGGTTTGGCGAACATGCTAGACCCAAAGAACTTGGACTTAGCAGTTAGCCAAGTCTAAGGTAGCGTGGGTCTAGCAAACATGACAGGTCTAACTTAGGCTTAACAGCTAGTCAAGCCCAAAGTAGTGTGGGTCTGGCAAATATGTCTAACCCAAAGCACTTGAGCTTGGCGGTAACCAAGCCTAAACTAGCATAGGTCTGAAAAACATCTCAGACTCAACGAACTTGGGTTTAGAAGTTAGCCAAGCCTAAGGTAACGTGGATCTGGCAAACATGTCAAACTAAAAGCATTTGAATTCAACCATTATCAAGTTTTAAGGCTACATGTTTGATCCTAGACAATCCCCTAAAATAAATGTATGAAGGCATGATAAACCGCCATGCTTTTTCTTTTAGAATAATCATTCATATTGATATAATGATTTTCCTATACTCATATATGTATACAAGGTCTTTTAAAGGACCTGACATACTTATCATCTCATTAATGACATGTAAGAGATATTTATTTCTCATTAATGCCACTGAAAGTAGAGGACTTTCTAGTCCTTCCTCTTTTTAAAAATGACAAGGTTTTAAGGGTATAAATACCCCTTAAACCATCCAGGTAAGGGTTCAAAACTTTTTATCTCTTAAGGTAAACTCATATATATTTCAGAGCCCATTTAAAAATTAAGAACAAATATCTTTGTTCCTTGAATTTAAGGCTCTTTAAGTCATTTATTACTTCAAAACATTTATTATTTTCCCTATAAATATACTGACTTTATTATTGAAGGGTTTTAAATCCCCCCAATTGAAACTGTTTTTTTAGGTACTCAAGTTTTTACCATAAGCATAGAATTCCTTAGACTAAAAAAAAGAAATCCAAATACTTGAACATATTGATTAACCACTATCTCAAATACTAAATAACTAATTATTTATATATCTTGGATTTTAGGACATCATCGCTTATCCATTTTTTAGAAAATGTTACAAGTTTAATTCCAAATATGTACCGTATCCATCCTTATCATCTCCTGAGTATCATGAGTATCCCTGGCATATTAAAATACAGTGAGCATGTATCCGTGCGATAGTCTCTAATATATATGACCATGTTCAACCAATTAGTCATTATATATGAAAATTTATTCTTTATTCGCATACATCCTTCTATCCTAATAAATTCTCCATAGCTCACTTTATCACTTTTTACAACAAAATATATCAAAAATATCCTTCAATACAAATTGTCTTAAAAATCAAATTTGCAAGCTAAAGAAAATTCCTTGAAATATAAAGTTGTGTCAAGACTCTAAAACAAGCTAAAAGCTTGTAGGAAAAAAAAAAGCTATTGAATAAAGAAATTTACAAACAAAAACAAAACAATACATATTTTTTATTTTTTTCCATAAAAACAAATGAAGCTTGTTGCGGGGCGCATGTGAGGGCATCATTAGCCTCTTCAGAGGTGTTAGAGAAGGAAAGGGTTTTGAGTATAATCATAAAGTTATGATTATAAGGTTCAGGAGTCGCCACCTAGTATCATGGTTACTAGAAAACCTATAGTCTGCGAGAGTCCGAGTAAAGGACTGGTTGTGCGAAGGGAATATGTATCACCCCCGATGCACCCTAGTAAGCTACATTGTTGTTTGATTGTTTTTCTAAGTTAATTTATATTTGTTGGTCTTTTCTAAGGTCTAAGGCAGATCTCCTTTTATGAGAGAGTCCCTGCCTTATTAGGTTAAATCTTAACCACTCTAAAGTCTAAATTTGAGCATCGCGTTTATATATATATAACATTTGATGGTATGCTCTACTATATAAATTTACACCCCTAAATATTAAAGTTTACAGCTAAACCCTAACACTTTAGATATAAAGTGAACAAAATAATTAGTGAAGGGTTTTTGATATTTTGGTCAAACCCTAATGAATAATCATAAACTGATTACGATATCCATTTTTGCAGTGTAAATTATTAAAATATCAGTGGATCTGTATTTTTTTTGAAAAGTTTCGAAGAAAACCGGGTATTTTAATGTTGGATCTGTATTTTACAATGTAAATTTATAGCCCGATATTATACAAAATTATTAAAATAATATGTGAGAAAATCACAAATATTTGAAAATGACCCTTGGAATTATTATTATTATTATTAATTATAAATTGAGCTAAACCCGACCCAGCCATTCGGCTGGGCCAAAACGGGTCCAGCCCGACTCAGTCAAGTTGGGTCGACTGGCGGCCCAATAGACCCTTTTTTTGGGTAGGTTAGGCACCCAGTGACCATGTTAATTATAATTAACTTCTGCATGCAGAACGAATTCTCATTTTGCATGCAGTGATTGATTTTCATTGCAGGAAGGAGAAGAAAAGTTACTTGGTGTGGGGGAAGTAATTGGTTGGTCATGCAGGGAGGAATGTCGTGAGGTTAATGGTGGCACCACTACTGGGAGGAGTTGGCAGTTGGCGTTAGTTGTTGGAGGAGAAGAACACTACGGTTGAGAGGGAGAAAGAGATTAGTTGTGGTGGTTTCTATCGCCGATGAGGAGATGGGTAGGCGGATGAGGTTGGGCCACTGTTGGTCACGACATGGGTAAGGTTGGAGTGGCTGAGATCATGGTAGAGAGAGAGAGAAGGGGGGAGAGAGAGAAATATGACAATAAAAAGAGAGAGAAAAACTAGATGAGAGGCCCTTTTGTTTTTCAACTTTTGCCTCTAATTTCTTCCTCCCCAGGGCATGGAATCCATCCCTATTTATAGGAGTGGAAGAAAGACATGTTGTCTTTTAGGGTGTCAAATCTTAACCCTTGATTCAAACCAAAAGTATCCCAACCATTGGTTAAAAGTTGTCATCATGGTCTGAAAAAGTTGTTGCAGAAGGGTTGATTGGGTTGGCCACTTTGGGACGGCATCGAGGCCGTCTGGTGTCAATTGGCCAGAAAGGACCATACTAGCGTGTAATCAGATGTTAGGCCATTGTTTGCATGAAAATTTTTATCAAATTTTATGGAGAGATGAAATATTAAATGTTTTGTAAAGAAGGCCACCCGTGCAGCTTTCAATGATGAAAAAGATGAACAGATCTAGACAACACGTCATCTGGTTTGTCCTCTCTCTTTCTTTTTTTTTTTTTGAGGTGCAGGGAAAAAACGATGTTGTTTTAATCAAAACATGTCGTTTTATTTAAATGAAACCGTGTTGTTTTGGCCTTTAGGGTTTAATTTAGGGATTTGGACAAAGTTTAATTTGTCCTCCAACTTTTAATTTCTTTCAATTGCACCCCTAATTGACTTTAAACTTTTCATTTTATGCAATTTTACCCCTGCCAAACTTCAATGCCAGCCCTAGATTTCAGCACCTTTTTTATTTCGGTCATTTGTCTTGGATATATGCAATTTGATCCTCAATTGACAATTAAACTTTCAATTTTCTTCAATTTCACCCCAATCTCATTCAATTAAGTCCCCATAGTTCGGCACCTTTTACAGAATGGTCATTGGCTGCAAATTTCTTTAATTTTTTAATTGACCCCAAAACTTTGATTTTCTTGCAATTTTACCCCTGATTTGAACAAATTAACCTAGTAAAAATTAAATTTGATCTCCTAAAATTTCAATCTTCTAATTTAAGCCTAAATTACGCTTCCAAACTTAATTTTTTACCAATTAAGCCCCTAATAAAATTAATTTGAGCCATTTAAAGTATAATTAAGTTCTTGCACCTAATTAAATTCTTTAAATGGACCTAACTTAATTCTTAAACATAATTAAATTCTCAATTTGGCCCATAATTAAATCAAATTAGCCATGAGCTTAATTTTTATGTAAATTTGTCTAAAAAATATTTAATTTGACCTGAAATCCGCATTGTCTCTTCAGTTTTGGGTACAAAGGGGTATAATTAGGCTTTCGATTCCATCCAAAATTGTAACTCGATTTTTTCTATATTTGAAATCCTCCCAGCTTGTTATTTTATTTTTGAAAGAAAAAGGTGAATTTAGAGAATAACTCAGGAATGGGTTATGACAAAACTATCTTTCGAAGAATATGATGGAATGTAAGCAAGGCAAAACTAAAAATCTAGCATAAAAAGTGTGGGGGAGGCTCTTAATAATTTTTTTTATAAAGATTAGATATATAAAATAATCTATGTGACAATTAAAATTTTCATAATAAAAAAATGATAACAGATCTATTAAAATACAAAAACATAAGGAGATTTTAATAATCCTAAACATTTATAGAAGTTATAATGAAAAATAATAAAAAGTATAATCAAAATATCCCTGTTATTTAATCTCTTATTTATGATTAATATTTTTAAATTATGCTCGACATTTTTAATCATACTAAACTCATCATATCAAAATTTCCTGCAATCTTTATTTCAAATAATGTATAAATAATAACGATGAAGTCGTGGAAAAACTTCATAGAAAAATATTAACTTTCCTGGTTGATGGGTTATGGGCCTAAGTTGTACCTGTAAAACAAGTCTTTAAAGGAACCAGAGACATTCCGATGCTTAAGTTAGTATTTAGGTTTTTTCTCAAGTAAAAACTCAAAAAGATAAAAATGATATTTTTTTGTGTAGAGAAGGGATGTGTATTCTCTGTTTTCTTGAGAATATTCTCTATGTCATGTTGTTTAAATAAATCATCCTCTTTTCTTTCTCAAAACTTGAGAATATATAGTCTTGAGAAATATCTAAAAAATATCTAGAGAAATACATGTAAAGAGTGTTATTCATGAATAATAAACTGAGGTAGGTTAGAAATAGCTCGGTTAGGCCAAAGCTCAAGCTTAGGCAAACCAGAGTTGGAGCTTGGACAAACCAGAGTTGGAGCTAGATTAAGCCTTTACCTAACTAAGCTTCGTGGAGCTTGGTTATGCCTCATCCTAACCAAGCTTCGTAAAGCTCAGTTGAGCCTAACCAAAAAAAGAGGGAGAAAAGGAGAAGAGAGAAAGAAGGGTAACTCGGTTGGATTGTGGCCTAACTAAGGCAAAAAAGCTTGGTTGAGCCATTTAACCAAGCTTCACATTTGAAGCTTGGTTAGGATGTCAATCAAGCTTTAACAAACTTTTTTTTATTGTATTGGATTATCATTTTCCCCTCAAATTATTGTAAACAGGTATGTTTGGAAGACTTTAATGAGCTAAAGAGGGAAGAAAATACTTATAGTGTATGCTTGCATAAAAATATTACATGTATGGGCATGTCTTTGAATGTTTGCCTGTTTTTTGAATTTGTTGGAGATTTTTGTCAATGTTTTATGGAGAAAGATCTATGATCTTTTTGGAAATAATTGTTCATAGGGACCTGAAGATAGTTGGTCATAGGGACCTAGAGACAGTGGTCATTAAGACTTGAAGACAAGTTGGTCGCAAGGACCTGACGATATAATAGAGATTTCTCCAAGTGAATTTCATCGAGACCCTTCGCATTTAAAGACATGAAGATGATGGAGATATAATTTATAAGATTTATCTAATATAAGGTAGTACATCCCGAGGATTGTTTCATGTTTGTTCGCATTGAATCTTCTTTTTTTATAAATTCTTGAAGGTACTATTTGAAAATCAATCTTTCTATCTTTTTTATGAGTGCATGTACTTTTTATGTCGTGCCCATGATCATGGTGAAAGAGACAGAACTTGTTAGGGTTTCTTGTGTTTGAATCACTTTTTGTTGAAGATGGGTATTATAAGAAGTCTTTTTTTTTTTTTATGGAAGCCAATACATCAACATGTTTCATTGTGAGAGGTATGGTCATGAGCTTAGGGAATGTCAGACAATCACGAATGTGCTTGGATGCTTTTTTTATGTTTTTGTTAGAGATTAAAGGCGTAATGGAGACTCTTCTTGTGTGTGGAAACGTGGGTGGTCCTGTATGGTCATGCTAGCTTCCTCCACCCTAATGTAATTTTCCATCAAGTGTTTGACACTAAGAAGATTTTTATTAGGGGGGTGTGTATAACCTTTCCCATAAAAAATAGATATGTACTCTATTGATTAGGGCTTCAATGGTGATGGGTTCAAGCAGATCCTCCGTTCTTAGAATTTTCTCGTTGAATATATGAAGATATTCTCTTGTGTTTTCATCATCTCATTGTGTGATGGAAAAAAGCTTTGTAATGCTTTTTTTTTTACAAGAAACTGGTGCTAAAGTGAAATAGAAGCTTCACACAAAGATCATAAAGACCTAGGATGAAGAGAGGTTTAAGGCTATGATACTACACCTTAACAGATCCATAAAAAATCATAGGGAAAATCTTGCACATGGCATCACTCTTTGTTATCACTAGATCTAAGATGTTTCTGACATTTGTATGTGCTCTCCAGGGTATATAAGGTCATTATAATTGTCTAAGTTAGCTTTAACAATGACATAATTCTTGGTGAGGAGAGTGTGTAACTATTTATGACAAAATAAAGACTCTTCCGCTTAGTGAAAATGGTATGTAAGAGTTGGGATTGATGTTGTCTCGTGCACATCATGCCTAGGTTTTTTAGGACGAGGAGCATGTGAAAGAGAAGACCGAGAGTTAGAATAAGGTTTATGGATATAATCATGTATGTGGCTTGGATTGTTTTAAGAGTGTTGACTCATTTGGGAAGTTAGAGTATGGTGTCTACTTGGCATGTTGTTTTGTGCAGTTTCCTCCTGAAGTTGGGGTTGTCTTTGTGTATCTAGTGTTGTGGGTTGACTTTTCTATTGATTGTACTGAAAAGAACGTAGTTGTTCCTGTATAGCCAGAACAACACTACTAAGTATTTGCACTTGTTGGGATAGTTGTTGGATACCTAGGGGAACTAGAGTCCTTGTGAGGAGATTAGTTACTCTCCCATGTACTAGAGTCTCATCAACCATGGTTTGTAGAAGTTGAAAAGGAATGAACAAGATTTTTGTTCAGGTCCCACAAATAATGCCATTGATGAAGTCATAGAAAAACTTCTCAGAGAAATACTAACTTTTCCTGGTTGATGGGTTCTATGCCTGGGTTGTATCTGTAAAACAATTCTTTTGGGAACAAAGGATACTTAAATGGTTAAATTAGTATTTAAGCTTTTTCTCAAGTAAAAGCTCAAGAAGATGAAAATAGTGTTTTTTGTGTAGAAAATGGATGTGTGTTCTCTGTTTTGTTAAAAAAATGTTCTTTATGTTGTTTTGTTTAGATTAATCATCCTTTCTTCTTTCTCAAAACTTGAGAATATATGATTTTGAAAAATATTCATAGGAATATATATAAAAAGTACAATTCACGAATAATAAACCGACGTGAGATAAAAATAACTCAGTCAAATCAAAACTTGAGCTCGGTTAGGCCTTGGCCTAACTAAACTTCACGGAGCTCGGTTGTGCCTCGACCTAGTCGAGCTTCACGGAGCTTGGTTGAACCTAACCAAAAGAAAAAAGAAAGAGTAATGAGAGAAAAAAGAGGGTAGCTTGATTTGGTCATGACCCCACCAAGTTTCAACAAACAAACTTTTTTTAAAAAAATTTATTATCAAATAACCTTTATATTTTTTGATAACGCAAAGTTATTTTTCTAACCCGAAAGTTAAAAATCTTAATATTTTGTCAATATTCATAAGTACATAGGTTATATAATTGATGATTGTATTTGAAGAATTTCATAAATTAGAAACTACTAGTACCTATTTTAAAATATTTTCCTCTTTAAAATTCATCATTTACAAGTTTAATAAATGCATTAAACAAATAAATTGTGGTATATAATTTTTTTAATTAAAAATATATCAAAATAATTTATATTACTAAAATTATTAAAAATATTTAAAAAAAAATATTAATTTAATATTTTAAAAAAAAAACTTTCAAAACCATTTCGAAAATCGAGATTGAAACGTGTTACCAAACGAACTTGATACATTCTGACTTAACTACCGGTCGCTGTTTGAGTTGGTGCGCGCACTTCGGGAGACGAAAGCAACTGTTTTCATACAAGAACAGAACTAAATTTGCAAACCAACTACAGGAGTTGCCTAAACAAAGAAAAAGAGGGACACAAAGTTACCTTTATTACGTGACATTTGCTGATGTTGACAGCCGGGCGGGGAATTCAACAAACTGTCAATGGCGACAGGACATAACTATTAACTACCATTCTCGAGGAGAAGAAGAGAAGGCTGCTAGGTGAGCCTGTCCGAAGTGCGTTCTCCCAATCCCACAACCGCCGTCACGTCACCAATGCATCTGCCGACCTTCCTATTTCCCACTCCAGTTACAGAAGAAACAGAGTAGAATTATCTACTTGCTTGTTCATTTTCTTTTTGGGAATTCTCTATAGTATGCTGCTACATGCTTTCACGTTTTGAGCGCTCGTAAATTAATTTGTCACGGATCAATGGAAGAACCACAACGTAACGAACAGCATCAACTTGTACCTGCAACGTCTTCTTTTGCATCAACTTCCGTTGATGGTCCCTCTACGTCATCAGTTTCTGCTTCTCATCTCGTCTTCGAAGAAAATCAACAAGAGAATGACGAGTCAGTAAACATCGAGGGTAACTCTGGTGGTCATCACCACGACCAAGAACAAGAAAGAGAGCACCCTTCTTCTGCTGTGTCTTATCGTTTAAATATATCCATGTCCAACGCAGCAGCTAATCAGATGAGAGATGATGTTTGGTCATGCCTTGCTCTTCTCATTGCTTTCTGGTTCTTTGGTTCGTTCCTTCTCCTTCTAAATTGCTTTTCCATTTTTTTTGCTTTAATCTAAATTGTTAACTATCTGTTAATGATTAATTTTAAGCAAGGATTTAATTTAATTAATGTGAATTGCTTTGACAAGTACTGTTGTCGACTCTCCGTGATTATGCTATATTGTTTCATCATCGGCAGCTTCCCTGACCATCATTCTTGGATACTATGGATCTGTGAGCTTGGAATTGGGGCCGAATTGCTCACGCCTTGTACAACCTAACCCATTATTTGTTCAGTCTCTTAAAGTAATTTTTTTTTTTTTTGGGTTTTTGTTTGATTTTACTGCTGCTATTATTGGTAGTGCCGATCTCATTAGATTTGTTGAACAGGCAGGGGAGTTAGGTAAGCCAAAACCGGGACCGATATTATATGGATTTTACAAGCCTCCGCCTTTGGATGTTGAAATCACCTGGACGCAAAAACATGATGCAGTTGTACCAAAGGATTTTCACAAGGCAAATCTTTCCCTCTTTTTATAAACCTTCCTTGTGAATTATTCATGTACCTTGCTTTCATGTGCTAACTAATTACAACTATTTTAAACTATACTCCACTGACTATGAACTGTTATCAGCAGGAGTGGGCGCTCTTTCTGAACAAAGGGTCTAAAGTGGACATCTCTTACAGTATTAAATCCCTTGGGGCCTCTCCTTTGTCCCTTGTGATTGCCCAAGGTCTTTTTCCTGCTGCTTATAGGCAGAGAATTTGATGGTCAATACATTTTTTCTCTCTTCTTTAAAATGAAAGGAGATTCTTTGTTCGTGGTTTCCTGTTATATTATGAGTAGCAAATTGTAAACCCTTCAATTGTGTCTGGAAGACCAGGAACCATCCTGTTGGAGTAGCTTATTGTTTGCTTTGGTTTACTATGGACCATCACAGCACATTTATATCTGATACTTAGGGGAGCAAGTGTATCACTGTCTCCCCTACTCTTCACACTGCATATGCCTTAATCACAGGCATCGGAATCTCTTAAAATCTCTTCTTTTTCCAGTATCATATAAGCTTCTATCATGCCAATAACTGTTCCTGTTCTATTGTCAACGTCTTGCTTAGGGTCGCAGGCCTATCATCAACATTTTCTGTGTACTGCTATGATCAAGTGTAGTTTTTCAATAAATTTATATGCACAACTAAACATTGAAAACTTATGTCTTTAGTTCATTTATCTTTTTGTTTCCTTTTCTTGTTGTCTAAACCTGCAGGTACAGAAAGCCTTATTGAGTGGATAGATGATCCATCATACCCTAACACAACTTTGTCTTGGAATATCATAAATGGTAGTATTGATACTTGAAGTTGTCTCTCTTCTAGAAAAAAATTTCTTTCCATGGAATAGGTGGTTCTGATATTGTCATCTTTACAGGAAGTGGTAACATCCAACAGGAAATTCCAACATCATCTTCTTATTATATTGCTGTGGAAAATTTTAACTCCGAGGAAGTGAAGGTCTCGTACATTTTTAAGATCTAAAGATCATGATGGACTAATTATTCAAGTCCTTTTTGTTCAAAGTAGATTTGCGTATATCGATTTTTGAGCTTGTCAAATCAGCCGTGAGAGTGAAGTTCTTTTTTTTTTCTTTTTTTTGGCGGCATCTGGCATTTTCCTAATAATCAGTGTGTCATTCTCTTCTTTTGTTTTTTTGCCTCACGTAACACTACTTCGTATAAACATGTCCGCCAAATTATTATTTTTTAGAACAATATAAACAACAACATTAGATGATTTATATCCATTGGTTCGGCATTATACAGGTGGAGCTGAAGTTCATTGTGAAATCTTTAATCTATGACATAAGTCAGGCATATTACAGTTGCCCCCTCAGTAATCATTTATGCAGTTTACAGCTGTTTCTCTTAGGGACAACTACTGCTGTCCTTACGTCTCCAGGCCCTGCTGAGGTACAAGGCTAACATACTGTTTCTTCCTTTTCCTCTTGTGCTTCTCATATTCTTATGTAATCAGATTGGTTTGTTAAGCTAAATATTATATTATCAAAACATCCCCCATAGATCTTAGAAGGAGTATGGATATCTGCAGTTTTGCCTGCCTTTCTAGCATTCGAAGGGAACAGTGTGATCAATAGATCACTGAACCTGAACTATTGTCTTTAATGCTTCCATAAGTAATCTGTAATTGTATTCATTATGTATGTTCCATATATAGACACTACTTCTTCCATTGCTCCATCCCCATATAGCAGTACATGGATTATAAAGTTTGTTTTCCATCCATGAATAACAAATTACTGTTCTTTCAGGGTGCTTCAGATGAAGACTGGTATGTCAAATTGTCTTATGGGCCAAGATGGATCATATATATTATTGGATCAGGTTATTTTAATGGCCATGCATATCATTTCTATTCAACTGAAAAAGAAAATCCCCATCTTTACGTCAGCTGGCACTCCACACGCAGGTGTGATGGCTGTCCTACTCTTGTTAGCCTTGAGATTGTGTAATATGTTCCGACCTCCCGGCAGAGATGGATATGAAGCAGGAGAAATAGAATCTGAACGAACTCCGTTGCTTTCTCAAAAAGACGATGACAGCTCAAGCTGGGGTTCATCTTATGATTCCAATTCACATGAAGAGGAGGATCTGGAAAAGTGGCTTGCAGTAAATTGTATAGAAGGAAAATCAGTGGCAGAAGGGGAAAATCTGCGCCGTCTTTGTGTCATTTGCTTCGATGCCCCGAGGGACTGCTTCTTTCTTCCATGTGGCCACTGTGCTGCTTGTTTTACCTGTGGAACAAGGTACTTATAAACTGCCTTAGTTGTTCGTGATAGGAATCAGGAATTGATGGGTTTCATTTAAATTTCACTGTCATGACTTCAAACATTCCTGTACATATCTGAATGCAATTTCTTTGGAATTAGAGGAATATGATACGGAGTACATTTTTTACACTGCAGGATAGCTGAAGAGGTTGGCGCTTGCCCCATATGTCGTAGGAGCCTGAAGAAAGTGAGGAAGATATTTACAGTTTGAGCAGTATGAGCATTACCTGCAGACTCTCTCTGTCAACGTAAACCTTTTCTACGATCCACAGAATACATTTTTTTTCTGTTTCGTGGATTCAATTCATACAGCTTTTGTACAAAGAGATAGTTCCATGTAGGATTGTGTAAGAACATTGCTGGAAATAGTGATGATTTGACAATCAGATTAGCTCTTGCTGAATAGTCATGCATTGATCATCAGACATTATGCGACCTCTCCAATTAACGCAGCGTATAGCCCTGCATTTCCCCATGCATTAAAAATTAAATCAAGCGGTCTCTTATAGAACTGAATCGCTGGAACTTTCTGGCCAAATGTAAACTCAATCCAACGATCAGATAAAAGATTAAAGGGTTCTTATCAGATTATGTGTTCTTATTTTCTTCTTATTCGTGATTATATTTGCTTTGAGATTTCTTTTTTCTTTTTATCAGCAGCATTGATGGAACTTCGTGGGCTATTAGAAACTTGACTATGAATTTCGCACATTTGTATATAGTTGAGATTAAAATTATGTAAATTGCAATATTAGCATTCTCCATAAGGAATTATCAAAATGGATGAGGTTACATCAATTTTCGTAATGTTAACGCCAGCCGGTAACGATAGATAACGAATAAATTAAATAGTTAGAAAAATACTATTCACTTCAAATACTAATTAGAAATATAGAAAAATATTCACTTCAAATAGAAAAAACTAGAAAAAAATAATAATACAAAAGGAAAAAAAATAGAAAAAAACATAAACCCTAAGTTAAAAAAACCAAGAATTAAAAATAACTACAAAAAATATTTATTTTTTCAAAAAAAACATTCGCATCAGATACCGATAGCAAAATATAATTAAGTTTGTTATAAGTTAAAACTCTCAACAATCAAAAACACCATAATTCAAAAAAGACTCTCATAATACTTAGTTTTTATTCATTTAAGTATCGCTTGTTAAAAGACAATTACAACCTTTTATATAGAAAAACCTAATAACACAAAATAGAAAAAAAAAATAAAACTTTCAAACTGAGAAAAATATTTATCTACCCCCAAAAAAATTTCTTGATACCAACTGAGTCAGAATGTAAGGATATTCAAAAAAATCGGTTCATCTATAATATTTGCATTATTTAACATGATTTAATCCTTCAAAGTTAGATTATGTGGACAGTAATAATAGTGGATCAAAAACCTAATAAATAGATATCACAAGTCGGGTGATGAGTTAGTATTTTTGAAATTCGATCAACCTGACCCAACCTATATATCTTTTACTCATTTTTCTTTTTATATTTGATAGTTTATGGAATGAGTATTTATTTTTATTTTATTTTATTTTATTTGAAAATGTTTTGACTCCAAAATTCTTATTAGATTACTTTAAAGTAACAAAAAAAAAAGGTTTGTCTTTTTTTCTAGAGGGGAGGAAGAAGGTAATTATAATTTAATGGCGGTGCAAGGTATGAAAACTAGATATAATATTAAAGGTGTCATAACACCTACAGTCCATGTTGTATGTCCATCTCTAAATACAGACATATGAAGATGAGTAATATAAGCCTAACCCATGTATATTTGTAATATCCATAAAAAAAATCTAGCCTAACTTGATATATCCAACCTACTAGAGTCTAAAAAAAACAAATGGGTCGGGTTTACAATTTGAAAAACATCAAAAGTTAAGTTATATAAAATTATAGGCTTAAACTTGTCTCAACTATATCCAAAAACACTCATATCGAGTTGAATGATAATATTAATGTTCGTCATAAGTTAAAACTCTTAAAGACCAAAAACATCATAATTACGAAGAGACTCCTAAACTATGTAATTTTATTCATCCTCATCTCACTTGTCAAAAGGTTATTACAATTCTTTGTGTATACTAGCTAGCTTGTTGGCCCGCACTACACTGCTATTCCAAGAAAAAAAATTAAGCGCAAATAAAAAATATCTAGGCATTGGTAACGTGTATCCTAAAAAAAGTTTTAACCATGAATTGAACGATATTTTTATCTAATATTGAGATAAAAAAACATTTGATCTATCTAGGTTAACCTGTGAAATTCATTGGGATAATCTTGGAAAACAAATTTGTAAAGTTCAATCCTAAATCAACTCAACGTTAGATGACAAAATCAGTAAGAAACAAAATTTTATATAAAAAAAAAAACTTAAGTGAACTCGAGTCAACCAAGCAAACTCTCAACACAAGTCTTGCTAGTCATCAGACTCAATAAATTTTTTATCCCAAATATTATTTTTCATTTAATTATATGACAATAAAGAGCATGATAATTTTTTTGTATGAAGCATTTTTTAAAGTAAAAAAAAAACATGACAGGTACGTGAGGACTTAGACAACAAAACTAGATTATTGATAATAATTCGTGAAATTATATTCTTTTAGAATTGAATTAAATAAAAATATATATATTATCAATAACAAAGAATGAAATTATATTTTTATTTAAATTAAGAGATATAAAAAAGCATTAAACTAAAAAAAAAAACAAATAATAGTCTAGATATTGCGAATTAACCCGTTAAGTCTATGATTCAGCTTATAAAATCAATCAACTCAATGATTCTTTTTATATCAATTTTGTTAACCTAAATATAAAAAATAAATAAAAATTAAAAGGAGCCCAAACATGTAGATCTAATGGCCAAATATGCCTGGTCATTAAAAAAAAAAACCCAACATTTCTCGGCATTAAAAAAACAGCCACGAGGGCTTTCCAGCTCAACCTGTATACTTGGCTGTCTGAAATATTTCTAATTTCTTGGTTGCCCACTCTATTTTTTTAAAAAAAGTGTACATCCATTTTTCAGACTTTTCATGTAATGAAATCATTTTATTGCCTCCTAGCTCGCACCAAGGACTTTCTTTTATATATATATATATATATGTGATTTCACATAATGTTTTCCTTCTTGTGCTGGATTATTGTTACTACGTCGTTTTAGCTTTTAAAAAACCTGTGTCCGCACAGAATCTCGTTACTCTCTTTACCCTCCCTCCTGTGTGTTAAAATTGTTAGGTCAGAGGAGTTGAGCGTCCTGGATGTTTTCCACTTGTTAGGGATGGGAAGATAAACATGTACGCAAGAGGATTGCATTTATTTTTTCCAATGCATTCCACGTTTAGGTGGAAATGGTTCGACCAATTCTTGAATTAAGAATGCACAGCGCACAGCTAAGGCTACTTTCTACATAATTCTGGCAGCCGAAAGTCACCGCATAAACCTTGACAAACCTACGTGCGGCATCAAAAAATCTAAAAAACAGTTTAAAAAATCAAAATCAAACTGAATCCAAAACAATCTCGCAGTTACATCTTTCTCCTCAGGCAAGGAGAAGAAAAAAAAATACTTAGGTGAAAGTCTACTCATGAAAAACATCGATTTCAACCATTTTTGTGGTCGAAATCGCCATCAATGAATTTTTTTTTCTCTACACTGGAATTTACCGATTATCTCTCTCTCCTCTTAAAAAAAATGAGTAAAAAATAAGATAAATAAACTTTGACACCAATTTTGAATTTCTAATAACTAAAGGGACCGATCACATGTAAATAAAAAATGATAGGGGATCAAAATAGTTTTTTTACATGAAATTCAAAATCACTATCTATTTTGTCTGCTCTTTTTACTTTAGATCTCTTTTTTTCAATCCAATACTCTCTTAGAAAAAATAATATGCAATTAAATGCTAATTTGAACTTAAAAGAGCTCACTTGTTCAGAAACAATTAAAGATCAAACTAAAAATTTAAAGAAAAAAAATTATATTATTTCAATCCATAGTAATATGTGAAAGAGTTAATAATGCATCTTCATCTATAAAAACACCACTCGGTTTAGTTTTTGTTTATATATATAATCCTAATAATATTGATCAGAGAAATAAAAAAATAGAAAAACAACTCCTTTCAAATAAGAAAACTAGAATAACCTAATAATACAAAAAAAACAATTATTAAATTGAAAAAATGATAACTAAAAAAATATTTATTTTTTCAAAAAAATCCTGATCAAATATAGTTATGAAAATTAAAAAATACATCTCTAAGTTTTCAAGTATAGATAGAAGTTACATAAAGATTTATAGAATGTAAAATTATTTTTTCATTAGAGAACTAGAATTGCATGTCTGGTAGAATTCCAACTAGTTATTCAACTCATGCTTTATTGTTGGTTGGATATTTTTTTTTTGATAAAAAAATATTAAATATGCAAGCTTTCCAACGTGTTTTTTACATAAAAAATCTCAAGTTTAAATCAAAAACTTTATACACACATTAAATAAATCAAAAATCATTTGAGTCTAGATGAAAAAAATTAACCACCAATGATAACTAAAAACAAAATTAAAAAAATTAAGAGATAGATGTAGATCAAGATATTTGATCTTGTAGCACGAGCAATTTACCGATCATGTTTAATGAATTTTTTAATTAAAATTAATTTTTTTATTCAATCAAGTGATGATAAAATAGACAAGCACATGAAATTTATTGAAAACAACTAAAAGAAAAAAAATCATATAAGATTATACATATTAGAAATATTATCCAAAAAAAATTATTGTTAAAAATAAATCTCATCTATATAAAACATAAAAAAAATATACAAATCAGAATAATATTTGTAAAAATTAAATATATACAAAATAATTAACAACTATTATTTAAAAATGTTAAACTATCAAAATAAAAAATCAAATAGAGTAGTATTAATTGAAATAAATATTAAAAAAAAAGATATATTTTTTTGTTAAAAAAAATGCAAATAAAAAAAAAGTCAAGCGCTCTTACCAAACAAAAGTAGCTAACCCATTCAAAAAGTGCAGCATGCAGGCCTTCAATGGCAGGCCCACATGCATGGGCCTTATTTTTAAGAAAACCTAATGTTGTCAAAACTTATATTTTTTGGGAAAAAAAAAAAAGACAAGTCAGATAACACATAATCTGTATTTGTCCTGATTCTAACCATTATTGTGACCTAAAAATTAGACCTTCTAGTTTTTTTACATAAAAACTCAATTTTCAACCCTTTTTTATCCAAAATATCTGGAAAACACCATAGATACCTTGATAAACCAATTAATGGCCTTAAGAAACGAAAAAACACATAAAAACTCAAAATCAACTCGAAATAAATAATCTTTTCGAGCTCAAATATGTTTTTAAGCAATTTTATAGTGAAAAAACACTTAAGTGGAACTCTCATCACCAAATAAAACTCATTGAAATCAAGATTAACTATATTGGTGATTGGAATCGATATCAACAATGATTTTCTCTCTATATTGCTGGAATGCGAGGACTCTCTCTCTTGTATCAAACTAGGAGCTTAAAAATAATAAAAATGAATTTTTGGAGTAAAATTGATTTTTTTCTGAAATTTTG